>PJTO01000110.1_pt1 | contig 103408 bp, 90 predicted proteins | sample 1512101 | NCBI WGS metagenome assembly PJTO01 (sample SAMN08177690, study PRJNA422409) | Soil metagenome, whole genome shotgun sequencing project.
CGGATGAAGCGGGAACGATTTCCCGTTTCGACGGCAATTGCTTCTTCTTCATGTATATCCTCCAAGGACATATTGTCCCCTATTTGGATGTCCATGAAACCCGGACCCTCTCAACCTGACCCCGGTATTGCTTCTTTATTCGTCCCCGATGCGCGTCATGGCGCGGCGGTCGCGCTTGGTCGGTCGGCCCTTGATGTCGGCGCTCGGTTCGGGGAACAGGCGGCGCGCCGTCTTGTCGTTCTCGCGCTTGGCGATGCTCTCGTCGGTCTCGAAATAGAGCGTGCGCGCGACCGGCGCCGGGCCGCGCGTGCCCGAGATGGCGGCCACGATCACTTCCCAGCGGTCCGAGCCGTTGTCGATGAAGATCTTGTCGTTGACCTTGACGTTGCGCGCCGGCTTGACCGGTTCGCCGCCGATGCGCACGCGGCCGCGGTCGACCGCGTCGGCCGCCATCGAACGCGTTTTAAAAAAGCGCGCGGCCCACAGCCATTTATCGATGCGTACGTTGTCGTTTTCCATGGTGTTCCTTTTGCTTCCATTCATGCATAGCCGATCGCGAAGATCCGCATGACCAGTTTATACGCCATATAGGCCAGACCATAGCTCGCACGCCGGATCCAGCCGATGTGGCCGAATTCCTCGGCACGGATCGGCACGCCGTCCGCGATGCCGCGCTCGATGTGCTCGCGCATGGTGGCGGCGAAGCGCTCGTCCAGCACCACCACGTTGGCTTCCTGGTTCAGGAACAGCGACAGGCCGTCGCAATTGCTCGAGCCGACCGTGGCCCAGTCGTCGTCGACCACCGCGACCTTGGCATGCAGCTGGGTCTTGCGGTACTCGACCACCCGGATGCCGTCGGCCAGCAGCTTCGGATAGAAGGAGTGCGCCACCATGTCCTGGATCTTGAACTCCCCGACCCCGATCAAGAGCGTCACCTGCACGCCGCGCCGCGCCGCATGGGCCAGCGCCTTGCGGAACTTGCGTCCCGGCGCAAAATACGGCGTGGCCAGCAGCACGCTGTGTTTCGCGCGGCCCAGGGCCTGCAGGTAGGCGCGCTGAATCGTGGAGCGGTTGCGCAGGTTGTCGCGCACCACGAAGGCGGCGCGCGCCGGATATTCGCAGGACTGCGGCGGATCCTTGCGCATTTCCTTGAACAGCTCGATGCGCTGGCGGATCTTGAGGCGCCCCGCGCGCAGCCACTGTCCCTGGGCCTCGTCGTGGATCTGGGCCACCAGCGGCCCCGCTACCCGCACCGTGAAATCCCAGCGCGGGGCCGGCAGGCGGTGGCGGTCGGCGTGGTCGCACTGCCAGTCGTCGTTGACGTTGATGCCGCCCACGAAGGCGACTTCGCGGTCGACCACAGCGATCTTGCGGTGCGAGCGCGCGATGCCGCGCCGGCACCAGGAATTGAAAATGCGGTACTGGATGCCCGCTTCCGCGAAGGCCTCGCCGAGGCGCTTGGCGGGCAGGTGTTCGGTGCCGATCCAGTCGACCAGCACGCGCACCTTGACGCCCCGCGCGGCGGCGCGGATCAGGGCGTCGCGCACGGTCCGCGCGGTGTCGTCCTCGCCGAAGATATAGGTCTCGAAGAAGACCTCGTACTGCGCCGCATCGAGCGCCGCAATCAGCGCCGGGAAGTAGGCGGTGCCGCTTTCCAGGAGGGTGACATCGTTGTTGTCTACGAAGCTGACGTGGCGCATGGCCTACGAGAGCTGCAGTTCCGCCACGATCGGCGCATGGTCGGACAGCTTGGCCCACAGCGGGCCATGCATCACCTGGGCGTTGTCCACCTTGAAGCCGCGCACGTAGATGCGGTCGAGGCGGAACCAGGGCAGCATGGCCGGAAAGGTGCGCGCCGGGGCCAGCCGCGGCTGACGGCGCGGCGGCGGCTGGCGGCCGGCCCAGCTGCGCACCATGTCGCCCAGCGGCGACTTCGGCCCCAGCTCGTCGAACACCTCCTTCACGCCGAGCGCATTGCGCAGGCGGTCGCTGAGGGTGTTGCGCCAGTCGTTGAAGTCGCCGGCGATGATCACCGGCTCGCCATGCGAGGACGCGTTGACGTGCTCGATCAGGGCGTCCGTCTGGCGGCCGCGGCTGCCTTCGAACAGGCCCAGGTGCACCACGTAGCAGTGCACCTTGCCGGCCTGCGTGTTCAGCACGCAGTGCAGGATGCCGCGCTGTTCATAGGCATGGTCGGAGATGTCGTGGTTGTGCGAATTCTCGATCGGGAAAGCGCTCAGCAGCGCATTGCCATGGTGGCCGTGGTCGTACACGGCGTTCATGCCGTAGGCGCTGTGGTGCTTCTCGTTCTTGAAATAATCATATTGCGCCGTCTCGGGCCAGTGCCGGTGCGCAAGGTCTTCCTTGCCGTAGCGTGCCTGGAAGCGGTCGTGCCGTCCTTGTACCTCCTGGAGGAAGACGACATCGGCGTTGAATTCCGCGATTGCTTTCTTGAGGGCGATCACCCGGGGCGTACTACGCAATGACGAGACGCCCTTGTGAATGTTGTAGGTAGCCACACGAATTTTCATGGGAACATTCTAACCGCATCGGGCGGATGTCCTCGTGGAACGAGACCCAATTGTGCGCTGCCGGGTGATCTGGTCGCGGGGCCAGCCCGCTGTGTTTAGACAAATGCCATCTGGCCAGAAATAGCCTCGTGACCGCTCACCATCATCCGGCGCGGGCGCGCGGACGTTCGGGCCACTTCGTCGTTCGACAGCAGAGGTCCGGACAACCTCAGGCCAGACAACAGGTCGATCTGGATGCAGCCGTTGCCGATGCTGATCTCTTTTACCTTATCGTCGTTCTTCAGTTCGAGGTCCATGTTTTCTCCCTGTAGATCTATCTAGTTAGAGTTGCGTCGCGAAAATTGTTACAAGCGACCTCAGCGACGATATGCTAGAGATTGACGTCTGTCAAACGACGAATCTATCGTGCAGATGGGAAAAAGACTAATTTCCTTCGGTAAACTAATTACCAAAATCATCTCACCTAACTCGGCAATATCCGCAAAAACAACGGTTTATGAAAGCAACTTGACATCAAATGCACACAAACGAATAAAAATTTGTCAAGGAAGTGAATAACCGTGCACAAAAAAAAATTTGGTGCTTGTTGTGGTATCACGACAGTTTATTTTCCAGCAGGAATTATTAAAAGCCCCATGTGTGGGGGGTATCTCGCGAAGATTTACTTTGCAGCAAGGATGTGACGCGGCAACTGCAGTATGGCTTCGGCGTTCGATGAGGAAAAACAGCGGTCGGCGGCCTCGAGATAAGTCAGCCAGGCGTATTGCGTGTGCTCGCGCGGGCTCAGGATCACGGGGATGTCGCGCGGCACGCAGACCGAGAACACGTGCTCGGTATTGTGGGTGACGCCCGGGGCGTAGCGATGGCGCCAGACGGGGTAGATCTCATAGACGTTGGCCAGACCCCAGTCGCGCAGGCGGATCCGGTCGCCGTCGGCCACAATGCCGGTTTCCTCGAACAGTTCGCGGGTGGCGGTCTGGATCAGCGGTTCGGCATGAAAGTCGAGCGAGCCGGTGACGGATTGCCAGAAACCCGGGCGGTCGGCGCGTTCGATCAGCAGCACCTCCATGGCGGAGGTGTGAATGACGACCAGGACCGATTCGGGGATTTTGTGGGGCATGGGCAGATAAAACAAACGCGGGCAGAACCGATGACGGTCATGCCCGCGTTGGTTGGACGCGCGGTCGGCAGAGCCGACCACCCTACGAAAACCGCTTACGCGACTTTCGGTTCGTTACGCAGGCGGATGTGCAGCTCTTTCAGTTGCTTCTCGTCGACTTCCGACGGCGCGTTGGTCAGGAGATCCTGGGCGCGCTGGGTCTTCGGGAAGGCGATCACGTCGCGGATCGACTCGGAGCCGGTCATCAGGGTGATGAGGCGGTCCAGGCCGAAGGCCAGGCCACCGTGCGGCGGCGCGCCGTACTGCAGGGCGTCGAGCAGGAAGCCGAACTTCAGCTGGGCTTCTTCGGCGTCGATCTTCAGGGCGCGGAACACCTTGCTCTGCACTTCTTCGCGGTGGATACGGATCGAGCCGCCACCCAGTTCCCAGCCGTTCAGGACCATGTCGTAGGCCTTGGCGACGCAGGCGCCCGGATTGGTTTCCAGCATGTCTTCGTGGCCGTCCTTCGGTGCGGTGAACGGGTGGTGGGTGGCGTTCCAGCGGTCGCCGTCTTCGTCGTACTCGAACATCGGGAAGTCGATGACCCACAGCGGGGCCCAGACGTCGTCGAACAGGCCGGCCTTCTTGCCGAATTCCGAGTGGCCGATCTTCACGCGCAGCGCGCCGATGGCGTCGTTGACGACCTTGGCTTTATCTGCACCGAAGAAGATCAGGTCGCCGTCCTGGGCGCCGGTCAGTTCCAGCACCTGCGCCAGGATCTCGTCCGAGATGTTCTTGACGATCGGCGACTGCAGGCCGTCACGGCCCTTGGCCTTCTCGTTGACCTTGATGTAGGCCAGGCCCTTGGCGCCGTAGATGGCGACGAACTGGGTGTAGGCGTCGATTTCCGAACGCGGCATCGAAGCGCCCTGCGGCACGCGCAGGCCGACCACGCGGCCGCCGGCCATGTTGGCGGCGCCGTTGAACACCTTGAACTCGACCGTCTTCATCAGCTCGGTCAGTTCGGTGAACTGCAGCTTGACGCGCATGTCCGGCTTGTCCGAACCGTAGGAGCCCATGGCGGTGGCGAAGTCCATCACCGGGAACGGGTTCGGCAGGTCGATGCCGGCCGCGTTCTTGAAGACGACGCGCATCATGTCTTCGAACAGGTCACGGATTTCCTGCTCGGTCAGGAACGAGGTTTCGCAGTCGATCTGGGTGAATTCCGGCTGGCGGTCGGCGCGCAGGTCTTCGTCGCGGAAGCACTTGGTGATCTGGTAGTAGCGGTCGAAGTTGGCGACCATCAGCAGCTGCTTGAACAGCTGCGGCGACTGCGGCAGCGCGAAGAAGTTGCCCGGGTTGACGCGCGAAGGCACCAGGTAGTCGCGCGCGCCTTCCGGGGTCGACTTGGTCAGCATCGGGGTTTCGATGTCGATGAAACCCAGGTTGTCGAGGTACTTGCGCACTTCCATCGACACCTTGTAGCGCAGGCGCAGGTTGTGCTGCATCTGGTTGCGGCGCAGGTCGAGCACGCGGTGGGTCAGGCGGGTGGTTTCCGACAGGTTGTCGTCGTCCAGCTGGAACGGCACCGGCACCGAGGCGTTCAGCACTTCCAGCTTGGTGGTGTTGATCTCGATCTTGCCCGACTTCAGGTTGGCGTTGGCGGTGCCTTCCAGGCGGTTCACGACGGTGCCGGTGATGCGCAGGCAGTACTCGTTGCGCACGTGTTCCGCAGCCTTGAACACCTCGGCGTTATCCGGGTGGCAGACCACCTGCACCAGGCCTTCGCGGTCGCGCAGGTCGATGAAGATCACGCCGCCGTGGTCGCGGCGACGGTGCACCCAGCCGCACAGGCTGACGGTTTGGCCCAGCAGTTCCTCGGTGACGAGGCCGCAGTAGTGAGTACGCATGGAGGTCATGGTTTTCGTTCCAGGTTGGTTGATTCGTGAAAGGCGCCCCCGCATGCGGCGGCCCTCTGTTCTTTGCTTGCTGCGTTCTTTGTTCTTTATTCCGGAGCGACGACGCCCATCGAGACGATGTGCTTCAAGGCCGCGTCCACGGACATGTTCAGCTCCACGACCTTGCTGCGTTCCATCATCAGGAAGAAGCCCGAGGTCGGGTTCGGGGTGGTCGGCACGTACACGCTCACGTAGTCACCCACCAGGTGGTTCTTCACGTCGCCGCCCGGCACGCCGGTCAGGAATGCGATGGTATAGGAATCCGCGTGCGGGTACGGGATCAGCACCGGCGTGCGGAACGCATTGCCCGAGGACGAGAACAGCGTATCCGACACCTGCTTGACGCTGCCGTACAGCGAGCTGACCACCGGAATCCGCTTCATGATGCGGTCGCCCACGCGTACGATGTAGCGGCCGACCAGGTTATTGGTCAGCAGGCCGGTAAGGAAGACGATGGCGAGCGTCAGTACCGCGCCGAAGCCGGGCATGTCCATGCCGAACAGTCTGCGCGGTTGCCAGGCTTCCGGCACGAACAGCAGCGACTGGTCCAGGGTGCTGATGATGGCACTCAAGACCCAGGCCGTGATCACGAGGGGCACCAGCACCAGCAGGCCGGTCAGGAAATATTTGCGCATCGAATTCTCTTGTTCTTATTTGCTGACTGCTCAGGTACTGCTCTTGTCGCCGCCGCCGGCAGCAGGCGCCGGCGCCGGGGTGGCCGCCGTGCCTGCACTGCCGGATGCAGCGGCTGGGGCTGCAGTAGCGGGAGCGGCAGCTCCCGCGGCAGTACCGGTCGCCGGCGGGGTGCCGCCGCGGAAGTCGGTCACATACCAACCCGTGCCCTTGAGCTGGAAGCCGGCAGCGGTCACCTGTTTTTTGAAGGCTTCCTTGCTGCACGACGGACAGACCGTCAGCACTGGGTCAGAAATTTTTTGCAGTACATCTTTGGTAAAACCGCATTCATCGCAGCGGTAGGCGTAGATCGGCATTTGATACTCCGCAAAAATCTTCAAAACCCTGAATTATAAAGCTTTTACAGGAGGCCTTGCCTGTTTTGGCCGCAGCAGGCGGGCCGGGGCGGTTCCGGACGGCGCCCGAGGTGTTGTTTTTCGTCATCGTCGCACGCTGTTTCGTTTGCGCAAGAACAGCGGCGGGTGATTAAATAGCATCTTTCTTAAGAACATGATGGCAGCAGGCAAGCTCTGCTGCCCACAGTTAAGAAGAAACAGAAGATTTTGCGCGGTGCTGCACCGCCGCTGGTCCGTAAAAGAACGCTGCCCTTGGAAGCCCGCTCATGCGGGCTTTTCTTTTAGCGGCGCTGCCAGAGCACCCAGCGCTCCTTGCCGGCAAACACAGGAATCGAGTCGGCCACTGCCGCCTCCTCGACCAGGTCGAAGCAAGGCGCCAGCAGCGCCTCCAGCCCTGCCCTGTCGATCCCGAAGGGTGGACCTTTTACCGTTTGGTCAAAAAAGAAGAAGCCGCCCAGCAGGCCGCCCGGCGGCAGCAGTTCGGCCCAGCGCGCCGCCACTTGCGGCCGCATGGCGGGCGGCAAGGCGCACAGGAAGGCGCATTCGTAGATGAATCCGAGCGCTTGCGGCGGCTGCCAGGCAAAGAAATCCGCTTCCACGACGCGATCGCCCCACTGCCCCGCCAGCGCCCTGGCGCGCGCCACGGCTTGGGGTGCGAAATCGATCGCCGTGGCATCCCAGCCGGCCTGGCGCAGGAACACCAGTTCGTAGGCACTGCCGCAACCGGGAATCAGGGTGGGCAGCGGCGCCGGGCTGCGCGCCACGAAGTCGCGCAAGGCTTGCGGCACGCCGCCGCGGTCCCAGGGCGTGAAGGATTTGGCGAAACGCTCGTCCCAGAACCGCGGGCTGAGCGGATCGCGGCTGGCAAAGCTCGGCGGGTCAGCCGCCGCCATGCAGCACGACGTAGCCGGCCACCAGGCTGCCCACCAGCACCACCACGGCGCCCATGAAGGCCAGCAGGCGGTTGGTGCGGCGCTGCTCGACCAGCAGGGCCGTCATCAGGTCGGCATTCCCGACCGGGTGCCCGTGCTGCGTCGCCATGCCCGAGTGGGCGTGGCGCTCGAGGGTCTGGTGCACCAGGCGCGGAAGCTGCGGGAAGATGTGGGCGTAGCGCGGCGCTTCGGCGCGCAGGCGCTCCACGAGTCCCTGCCACCCCATCTGTTCGGACATCCAGCGTTCGAGGTGCGGCCTGGCGGTCTTCCACAGGTCGAGCTCGGGGTCGAGCTGGCGGCCCAGGCCTTCGATGTTGAGCAGGGTCTTCTGCAGCAGCACCAGCTGCGGTTGCACCTCGACGTTGAAGCGGCGCGAGGTCTGGAACAGGCGCAGCAGGATCTGGCCGAAGGAAATGTCTTTCAGCGGACGGTCGAAGATCGGCTCGCAGCAGGCGCGTACTGCCGATTCGAGTTCGTCGACGCGTGTATCGCGCGGCGCCCAGCCCGATTCGATGTGGGCCTCGGCCACGCGCTTGTAGTCGCGGCGGAAGAAGGCCAGGAAGTTCTGCGACAGGTAATCCTTGTCGAAATCGTTCAGGGTGCCGACGATGCCGAAGTCGAGGGCGATGTAGCGGCCGAAGGTTTCCTTCTCGACCGATACCAGGATGTTCCCTGGGTGCATGTCGGCGTGGAAGAAGCCGTCACGGAACACCTGGGTGAAGAAGATCTCCACGCCATCGCTCGACAGCTTCTTGAGGTCCACGCCCTCGGCCGCCAGGCGGTCGATCTGCGACACCGGGATGCCGCGCATGCGCTCCATCACGATCACGCTGCTCGAGCAGTAGTCCCAGTGCATCTCCGGCACCATCAGCAGGTTCGACTCGGCGAAGTTGCGGCGCAGCTGGCTGGCGTTGGCGGCTTCGCGCATCAGGTCGAGCTCGTCATGCAGGTACTTGTCGAACTCGGCGACGACTTCGCGCGGTTTCAGGCGGCGGCTTTCGGCCCAGACCTTCTCGATCAGGCCGGCGGCCATGTCCATCAGGGCCAGGTCTTCGTCGATGGTCTTGCGCATGCCGGGACGCAGCACTTTCACCGCCACCTCGGCGCCGTTCTTCAGGGTCGCGAAGTGCACCTGGGCAATCGATGCCGAGGCCACCGGCACCCGGTCGAAACTGCCGAACAGTTGATCGGGGTGGGCGCCGAGCGCTTCGGTGATCTGGGCGACCGCCAGGTCGGAATCGAAGGGCGGCACGCGGTCCTGCAGCAGCGACAGCTCGTCGGCAATATCCTGCGGCATCAGGTCGCGCCGGGTCGACAGCACCTGGCCGAACTTGATGAAGATCGGCCCCAGCTCTTCGAGCGCCTGGCGCAGGCGGATGGCGCGCGGCGACGTGATGCGGCGCCAGAAGAACAGGGTGCTCATGACACGCGCGGTGCGCGGAGCATGCAGGCTCGTGACCGCGATTTCGTCGAGACCGTACTTGGTCGCGACAGCGAGGATTTTCAGCAGGCGCAGGAATTTCAATATCATCAGTTATCCGGACTCAATATCACGCTCTTCGTCGGAGCGGCATTCTGCGCCAGGCGCTGCTCCAGTTTTGCAATGCGCTTGGCGGTACGCTCGACGTCGTCGCGCAGGCGCACCACGTCGGCGGCGAATTCGTCGACGGCCGTCGGACGCACCAGCACCGGCCGCTCTTCCAGCAGGAACTCGGCCACGTTCTCGGCCAGCCGGCGGCCGGCGCCCAGTACGCCGGTGGCCGCGCCACGCGCGCCCTGCACCAGGCCGCGCGCGCCGAGCGGGCCGACGATGCGCTCCAGGTCGTACTCGGCATCCCAGCGCAGGCCTTTCGACAGCGAGGAGATGGTGTTGGCGAACTCGGCGTCGCCTTCGATTTTCACGTAGGAAAAAGCACGGTCGCGGTTCTGGGCGATCAGCGGCAGGTCGCTCAGCTTGACGCGGATGGTCACGTTCGCCGGGCCTTCGTCCGTGCCGGGCTCCAGCATGCCATCGCGCGCCACGCGCAGGCGCAGCTGGAGGTGGCCCGTATCGATACAGGCTTCCTTGCCGGCGTGACGCAGGAGCGATTCGCGCGCCCAGGCTTCCTGGGCCAGCAGGTGGTTGATCGTGGCAACGGCAGGCGTCGCCAGCATGGAAGAACTCGGGATCATTGGCAGCACACGTTATAAAAAAACCGCCCGGTGTTAGCGGGCGGTTCGATCTTACCAGTTTGCCGGGCGCAAACCCGGCAGCACGGAACTTAACTGGAAAATATTAAGCAACCTGCTGGATACCGGCGAGTACCCAGCCGCCCTGGCCCGACAGCGGCTTGGACATGTTCCAGACTTCCACGAAGGGCTCGGCCGGCGCGTTCGGTGCGGTGCGGATCATGCCGTTGAACTGCACGCTGGCCAGGTAGTCGGTGGCGGTGGTCTCGATGCCCAGCAGCTGGCCGTCGATCGTCACCACGTCGGTGAAGTCGGTGGCGCCGTTGCGTTCCTGGATCTGCATCTTCAGCTCGGCGAATACTTCCGGCGAAGTGAACTCGCGCAGGTCGTTGGTGTCGCCACGATCCCAGGCAGCCTGCATGCGGATGAAGGACGCTTTCGCATGGCGCAGGAAGGCGTCCTGGTCGAAGTCGGCCGGCACGCCCCACTGCTGGTGCGCTGCAGGCGCTGCCGCATCAGGCTTGCCCAGCGAGACGCCGCCGAACTGGCTCTGGCTCTGGAAACCGGCGGGCTGGCGGAGGCCGGAACCGATTTCCGGGGTCGCGACCGTACCGGCAGCCGGATTCGGCGAGGCGCCGGCCGGCACCGGGTTGGTGTAGCCGCTGCCGAAGGCCGGGTTGGCCGGGGTGTCCTTGCGGCGGAACATGCGCACGATGAACAGCACGGCCAGGACCAAGAGGCCGATCATGAGGATCGCCGAGATCGCGCTCGCGAGGGCGCCGCCGATGCCGAAGTGCGACAGCAGCGCACCCAGGCCGAGGCCCAGCAGGGCGCCGCCGAGGATGCCTTTCCACATGCTCGGGCGCTTGGCCTGGGCGGCGGCCGCACCGGCGGCGCCGGCGGCAGCCGGCGCCGCGGCAGGTGCGCGCTGCGGCTGCATGCCCGGGGTCGGCGCCGGAGCCGGGGCCTGCATCTGCTTGACGGGCTGCGACTGGCGGCCGATCGAGCGCTTGCCGCCCATCGGGCGTGCAGTGGCTTCAGCGATCATCGAGACCGCGGTGAGCGCCAGAACCATGGTTGCCACGAATTTTTTCATCTTTGCTTCCTCTGTCATCCTACAGTTTGATACCGGTGTGCAATGCAGCCACACCCGCTGTCAGGTTGTGGTACTGGACCCGCTCCAGTCCCGCGTCGAGCATCATGGACTTCAGGGTTTCCTGGTCCGGATGCATGCGGATCGATTCCGCCAGGTAGCGATAGCTCTCGGCATCGCCCGCGATCTTCTGGCCCAGCCACGGCAGCACCGAGAACGAATACAGGTCGTAGGGCTTCTGCAGCGGCTCGATGACTTTCGAGAATTCCAGCACCAGCAGCTTGCCGCCCGGCTTGAGCACGCGGCGCATTTCCGCCAGCGCCTGGTCCTTGTGCGTCATGTTGCGCAAGCCGAAGGCCACGCTGACCCGGTCGAAATAATTGTCCGGGAAGGGCAGCTTCTCTGCATCACACAGTAAAGTTGGGGTCACCAGGCCCTTATTCAATAGTCTATCCCGGCCCACGCGCAGCATCGATTCGTTGATGTCGGTGAGCCAGACCTCGCCGGTGCGGCCCGCCTGCTTGGCAAAAGCCTTGGCCAGGTCGCCGGTGCCGCCGGCGATGTCGAGCACCTTGAAGCCCGGGCGCACGCCCGCCTGGGCGATCGTGAACATCTTCCAGGCGCGGTGCAGGCCGGCCGACATCAGGTCGTTCATGACGTCGTATTTCGATGCGACCGAATGGAAGACCTTGGCGACTTCCTGGACCTTCTGGTCCTCGGCGACGGTCTTGTAGCCGAAGTGGGTGGTATTGGTCATATGTGCTTGCGGTGTAGGGTTGCCAACATTATACAAGCTGGCTGCGCCGACGCCGTTTGGCGGGCCGAGCACGGTTCGGTAGCTTTCCTGACAACATTGCAGCTCTTGTATAATCGTCAAATTGCATAGATAGCGGCCTCAAGCCATCCCATGCGTATCCGCAGCCGTCTCCTGATCCTGGTCCTGGCCATCCTGGTGCCCTCCTTCATCGCAGCCGCGCTGGCGGTCAGCTACGTCTATCGGGAAGAGCAGAAATCGCAGGTGCAGAGCGTGAGCGAGGCCACCCGCGCCTTTGCCCTGATGGTCGACAACGAACTGCAGGCGCGTACCGCGGTCCTGCGCACCCTGGCCGTCGCCCCCTCCCTGCACCGGGGCGACCTGCGCGAGTTCTACGAGCATGCGCGCGGCATGGCGCCGGCATGGGACACCGTGATCGTGCTGGCCGACCTGGACGGGAAGCAGCTGATCAACACACGCAAGCCCTTCGGCGCGGCGCTGCCGACGCGGCGCTCGTCCAACGTCGGCGAACTGATGCAGCGTGGCGGCCCCGCGGCGACCTATGTGTCCGATGTCTTCATGGCGCCGATCGGCAAGACCTACGACTACACCGTGCAGGTGCCGGTGATGGTGGACGGCGCCGTGCGCTACCACCTGTTGCTGGGCGTCAGCGTCGCGAGCCTGCAAAAGCTGGTGGAGCGCCAGCATTTCCGTACCGAATGGATTGCCACCATCGTCGACCGCAAGGGCGTGGTGCTGGCCCGTTCACGCACGCCCCGGGAGTTCATCGGCAAGCCGGTGAGCGCCTACAGCCGCGAACTGCTGGCCCGGACGCACGAAGGCGTGTACGACAGCCGCACGCTCGACCGGATCGCCGTGCGCGCCTTCTTCAGCACGGTGCCGATGTCTGACTGGAAGGTGTTGGTCAGCATCCCGGTGAGCGACATCCGGCGCGTGCCGCTGGAAGCCGCGGCCATGCTGGCCGGACTGATGGCGGCCCTGCTCGCTGCCGGCGTGCTGGCGGCGCGCTGGCTGGCGCGGCGCGCGATCGGGCCGATCGAACATCTCGGCCTTGCCGCCGACGAACTTGGCCAGGGCAAGGAGCCGGGTTACCGCCCCCAGGGCATCGTCGAGATCGACAGCGTGGCGCGGCGCATGCTCGATGCCGGACGGCAGATCCGCCAGGCGCAGCAGGAACTCGAGCAGCGCGTGGCCGAAGCCGTCGCCGCCACCGAACGGGCGCAGGGCGCCTTGCTCAAGTCGCAGAAGCTGGAGGCGCTGGGCCGTCTGACCGGCGGCATCGCCCATGAGTTCAACAACCTGCTGCAGACCCTGAGCACGGCGCTGCAGCTGGCCGAACTCAGGAACAAGGACGACAAGGTGGGCGGCCTCCTGCAGACCTGCAAGAAGACCGTGCAGCGCGGCGCCGCCCTCACCGGCCAGCTCGGCTCCTTCGGCCGGATCCAGGAGGCGCGCCAGGAAACGGTGGATGCCTGCCAGCAGCTGCGCAGCGCGCGCCAGCTGATGAGCGGCGCCATGCACGCCGACATCGCGCTGCAGATCGACTGCGACGAGCCGGCCTGGCCGATCAAGGTCGAGCCCCTGCAGTTCGACCTGGCGCTGCTGAACCTGGCCGTCAATGCGCGCGACGCCATGCCGCACGGCGGCGTGCTGCGCATCGAGGCGCGCAATGTCGCCCTCGCCCATCCGCCCCCGGGTTCCGCCCTCGATGCGCTGGCGCCCGGCGACTACGTGCGCGTGACCGTCAGCGACACCGGCAGCGGCATGACGCCCGAAGTGCTGGCGCGCGCGCTCGATCCCTTCTATACCACCAAGGGCCAGGGCCAGGGCACTGGCCTGGGGCTGCCGCAGGCCTACGCCTTCGCCCTGCAGTCGCAAGGCCTCCTGCTGCTCGACAGCGAACCCGGCAAGGGCACGCGGGTGGACATCTGGCTGCCGCGCGCGCAACACCCGGCGCCAGCGCCGCTGCCTGCGCCGGCGGAAGCCCCGCTGCCGCGCGGCCGCGGCACCGTGCTGTTCGTCGAAGACGACCCGCTGGTGCGCGAAGCGGTCTCGCAGGCGCTCCAGGACGCCGGCTTCGAGGTGCTGGTCGCGCATGACGGCGAGCAGGCCGTGGCCCTGCTCGAGGGCGGCGCCCGTCCCGCCGTGGTGTTCTCCGATATCGTCATGCCGGGCAGCGTAAGTGGCATCGACCTGGCCGCCATCGTGCGCCAGCGCGACCCCGGCTTGCCGGTGGTGCTGGCCACCGGCTACACCGAACGCCAGCCGGCGATTCCCGGGGTGCGGGTGCTCGCCAAACCCTATCCGATCGAGCGCCTGGTCAGTCTGCTGGCCAGCGTAACGGCCAAAAGAAAAAACTGAGGCATTACCGTAAAGCATTGATTCCTGTAGGAATTTTTGCGATGCAGATTACCAACTCGGCAATATTTGTGCGCCGAAAAGTGGCTATTTCTGGTTAAATGACAGTCAAGGCTTTTGTCGGACGAATCCGGCATTTACCACCCGGTGTTTTCCTTACAGGACTCCCGGATTCCGCCGACATCGTCGCCTGCATGACCAAGTAATAACGAATAAGAACGAGGTTAATGTGTCGGTAAAACGACTCTTATGCATCACCAACGAGGGGAATGCCGGCGTACGCGCCGCCTGCGGTGACTTGCGGGGCTGGGACGTGTGCACGGTCGACAGTATCGCGGCTGCGCGCAAGGTGCTGGCACAGCAGCACTATGCGGTCGGGCTGTTGCTCGACGGCGACGGCAGCCTCGAGCACGACGACACCGAACGCTTCCTGCAGCAGCACCATCACATGCGCTGGATCGGCGTGTTCGGCCCCGACCTGCTGCACCGTCCGCAGCTGCGCCAGGCCATCGCCACCCACTTGTGCGATTTCCATACCCGTCCGGTCGACACCGTGCGCCTGCACCATTCGCTCGGCCACGCGCACGGCATGGCCATGCTGGCCAGGTCCACGCCGCCGCACCAGCGCGCGTCAAGCGCGCGCCACATCGACGGCAACTCGGTGGCGATCCGGCGCCTGCGCGCGCACATCGACAAGATCGCCGCGGTCGATGCGCCGGTGCTGATCTCGGGAGAAAGCGGCAGCGGCAAGGAACTGGCGGCGCAGGAAATCCACGCGCAGTCGCCGCGCGCCGGCGGGCCTTTTATCGCCATCAATTGCGCCGCGATTCCGCCCTCGCTGATCCACTCCGAGCTGTTCGGCTACGAGCGCGGCGCCTTCACCGGCGCGGCAAAGGACAAGCCGGGCCTGATCGAAGCGGCTTCCGGCGGCAGCATCTTCCTGGACGAGATCGGCGACCTGCCGCTCGACCTGCAGGCCAGCCTGCTGCGCTTCCTGCAGGAGCGCACCATCTACCGGGTCGGCGGCACCCGCACGGTGGCGGTCGATGCGCGCGTGATCACCGCCACCCACGTCGACCTGCCCAAGGCGGTGGCGGCGGGACGCTTCCGCGAAGACCTGTATTACCGCCTCAGCGTGTTCCCGATCCGGGTGCCGCCGCTGCGCGAGCGCAAGGAAGACCTGCCCCTGCTCACCGAGATCATTTTTAACAAATTTGCCGATGAGAAGAGCCCGCAGCTCAAGGGCATCAGCAAGCAGGCCCTGCGCGCCATGGCCCAGCACGACTGGCCGGGCAATATCCGCGAGCTGATCAACCGCATGCGGCGCGCCATGGTGCTCGCCGAGCACCGTCTCATCATGCCGGAAGACCTCGAGCTGGCGCCCCAGGATGATGCCATCATCCTGCGTGACGACCTCGACAACTCGCGCGGCAGCGCGGAACGCACTGCCATCTGGAACAGCCTGGCCAAGTGCGGCAATAACATCAGCCAGGCGGCGCGCGAACTCGGTGTATCGCGCATGACGCTGTATCGCCTGATGGCCAAGCACTCGATCGCTCCCTGATCGCGCCTATCCAGGCGCTTTTCCCCTTCTTTTTCTCCTACATATTCAAAGCAAGCGCAGCCTCCGCGCTTGCTTCTACACGCCTGTGCGCGCTGTTACAGGCTGATACAGTCTGGTGACAATCCTGTTACAACTGTCACAGTTTTGAGACAGCTTTTTTCAAAGTTATTGAACTGCCTCATCAACTTAGTCCTACAAGCTTGCTCAGCATAAAAATCATCAGATTAATCAAAGACTTGCAAGATTTTAGAAAGCTGGCACGCAAACTGCTAAGAGGAAGATGGACCGGTGGCATGGAACGCCGGGCATCTCAACTTTTTCAGTGACACACATAGGGGAGTAACAGATGAAGCGCACTATTCTGGCGATCGCGATCGCTTCGGCATTTGGTCTGGCCCACGCACAAGACGGCAACACCACCGTTGACCGTGTCCGTGGCGACAACACGCAAACCACGAGCATCGACCGTTCGAACAACAGCACGAACACGACCGACAACACCAACAACAGCACCCGTACCAATACCACGACCAATACCGACAGCAGCGATCGCTCGAATAACAGCGACAACTCGGACAACAGCACCCGCACGAACACCACCACGAACACGAGCACCACCACCACCGACCGTTCGGACAACAGCGACCGTTCGAACAACAGCGACAACTCGGACAACAGCAGCCGCACGAACACGACCACGACCAACACCGACGCGTCGGACAATAGCGACCGTTCGAACAACAGCACCAACACGAACACCACCAACACCAACAACTCGCGCGACGCTTCGGGCCAGAACCGCAGCTCGGGCGACGCTTCCGCTTCGGCTGCCGGCGCAGCTGCCGCCAACAACGGCGGCAACGCGACCTCGAGCATGAGCAATTCCTACAACACCTCGAGCGCCAATTCGATCAGCAACCTGACCGGCACCGTCAGCGGCAACCGTATCAACAACATCGGCAACGCCGCCAACAGCAGCGGCAACGCCAACGGCGCAGCCGGCATGGGCGCAGCAGGTGGCGTGGCCACCGGCGGCGAGGCAAACGGTGCTGCCGGTGCAGCCGGCGGTGCAGCCGGTAGCGCCAACGGCGCTTCGGCCGGCGCAGGCGGCCAGGGCATCAGCGGCGCAGCCTCGAGCGGCGCAGCCTCGGTCGGCAACGCAGCCGGCGGCGCAGGCGGCGCAGGCGGCAACACCGGCAACGCATCGAGCGGCATGGGCGGCTCGGGCGCAGCGGGCGGCATGGGCGGCGCGGGTGCAGCCGGCGGCATGGGCGGTGCAGGCGCAGGCGGTAACGCCGGCGGCGCAGGCGCAGCTGGCGGCGCGGGCGGCTTCGGCGGCGGCTCGACCGCAACCGGCGGCCTGGGCGGCGCTTCGGGCGCCACCGGCGGCCTGGGCGGCGCTTCGTCCGCAAACGGCGGCATGGGCGGCGCGGGCGCCTCGGGCGGCGCAGGCACCGGCGGCCTGGGCGGCGACGCAACCGGCGGCGCAGGCGGCGCAACCGGCGCCCTCGACGGCGGCAACGGCGGCAACAGCGGCGCCACCTCCTCGGGCGCAGGCGGCATGGGCGGCGGCTCGGGCGCCACCGGCGGCGCAGGCGCAGCCGGCGGCTTCGGCGGCATGGGCGGCGCAGGCGGCTCCTCGTCGGGCTCGACCCAGAACGCATCGAGCGGCGCCGGCACCGGCGGCGCAGGCCAGGGCGACAACGGCGCCTCGAGCGGCGCAGTCATGCCTGGCACCGAAGGCGGCGCAGGCGGCACCAGCGGCGCTGCCAACGGCACTGCTGGTTCGGTGACCTCGGGCGCCGGCACCAACGGCGACACCATGAACACCGGCGGTGACTCGACCGGCGGCGCAGGCGGCGCAGGCGCAGCAGGCGGCATGGGCGGCTCGGGCGCTTCGGGCACCTCGACCGGCGGCGCAGGCGCGGCAGGCGGCGCATCGACCGGCGGCACCGGCGGCGCCGGCGCAGCCCTGAGCGGCACCGGCGGTGCTGCAGGTTCGGGCACCGGCGGCGCCGGCGCTTCGGGCACCGGCGGTGAAGGCGGCGCAGGCGGTGCAGGCGCAGCAGGCACCTCGACCGGCGGCGCAGGCGCATCCGGCACCTCGACCGGCGGCGCAGGCGCTTCGGGCACCTCGACCGGCGGCGCAGGCGCAGCAGGCGGTGAAGGCGGCATGGGCGGCGCAGGCGGCTCGGGCGGCGACGGCGGCGCCGGCGCGGCAGGCGGCTCGGGCGCAGCAGGCGGCATGGGCGGTTCGGGCGCAGCCAGCGGCGCAGCCTCGAACTCCAGCGGCAGCGGCGCAGCAGCCGGCGACGCCACCAACGGCGATTCGACCAGCGGCAGCGGCACCTCGGGCGCGAGCACCGGCGGTAACGGCGGCGAAGGCGGCATGGGCGGCACCTCGACCGGCGGCGAAGGCGGCGCGGGCGGCACCACCACCGGTGGCGCAGCCATGGCCGGCAACGGCGGCAACGGTACCGGCGGCAACGGCGGCACCCAGTCGGTGACCACCGGCGCCTTCGACATGTCGAACACCATGTCGAACATCGCCCAGTCGGCAGCCGGCGTCTCGGTGATCAGCCAGAACAACGGCTTCTCCTCGCTGATCCAGCAGAGCGTCAACGTTCAGTCGAACATGAACGTGGGCAGCGGCCAGTAAGACCAGCAGTGACCGCCGCGCGGCATCCGCCGCGCGGCGGTTTTTCCGACTCAAGGAGAGTGCTTATGAAACCTGTGAACCGATTCGTGCTGGCGGCGCTTGTCGCGCTCCCGCTGGCGGTCCAGGCCGCCGACCAGGAGAAGCTGCCGATCAAGCTCGACTTCCTGGCCGAAGTGAACGTGGCCCCGGCAACACACAGCGAAGCCGGCATCTGGGGCGAAGCCGTCACCAGCGAGCGCCTGGGACGCACTTCCGGCAAGGACGACACCATGCACACTGAAGCGGTGCTGGGCGGTACGGTGGGCAACAACACCGCGGTGAATACGGTCAGCGGCAACAACGTCATCGACAGCGGTTCGTTCGCGAACGCGCAAGGCCTGCCGATGGTGATCCAGAACAGCGGTTCGAACGTGCTGATCCAGAACGCCACCGTCATCAACCTGCGCTTGCAATAGGCATGAAAGCTTTATGAAAACGACTGTCGCCATCTGTGCCGCCGTGGGCGGCATCTTGCTGGCACCCGGGTGCCTGGCATCGAGCATCGAGCTGGCCGTCGGCCAGCGCGCCACGGTGCCGGTCACCTCTCTCAAAGAGATCAAGTTTCGCAAGACCACCCGCCAGCAGTTCGACTTCAGCTGCGGCTCGGCCGCCCTGGCCACGCTGCTGACCTACCACTACGACACCCCGGTGACCGAGAAGGAAGTCTTCGAGAAGATGTTCCTGACCGGCGACCAGGCCAAGATCCGCCAGCAGGGCTTTTCCATGCTCGACATGAAGCGCTACCTGGCCACCCGCGGCTTCGTCGGCGACGGCTTCCAGCAGCCGCTCGACAAGCTGCTCGAGGCGAAGCTGCCGGCGATCGTCCTGATCAGCGACCGCGGCTACAACCACTTCGTGGTGATCAAGGGCGCCGAGGATGGGCGCATCCTGCTGGGCGATCCGTCCAGCGGGGCCCGCTCGGTGACGCGCGAACGCTTCATGGAGCTGTGGGCCAACAAGCTGCTTTTCGTGGTGCACCGCTACCCGAACACGATTGCCAGGGCCGGCTTCAACGGCGCCGACGACTGGCGCGCCGCGCCGCGCGCGCCACTGGGCACCGGCATCAACCAGGAACAATACAGCCAGGGCCTGCCGAAGTTCGGCCCCGGCGATTTTTGAGAGGAATGCCATGGACTGGCTCATCAGCTGGCCGAAATTCGCATGCCGGGCCCTCGCGGCCACGCTGCTGGCCGGAGCCTGCAGTGCAGCGCTCGCCCAGGGGAAGGTGGCCGTGATCGCCGCCGAGGAATGGGCGCCGGTCGACGAACAGACGCTCGACGCCAACCGCGGCGGCTTCGAGATGCCGGGCGGCCTCAACATCTCGCTCGGGATCGAGCGCGTGGTGTCCGTCAACGGCGAGATCCTGTCGCGCACCAACGTCGCCATTCCCGATGTGGCGTCGATGAACGCCGAACAGCTGATGCAGGCGCGCGACGCGCTCGGCACGGCGCGCCTGATCCAGATCGGCGGCAGCAACTTCGCGCCCAACGACATCGGCCTGGGCAGCGGCGCCACCCTGGTCCAGAACAGCCTGGACCACCAGGCCATCATGGCCCAGACGACCATCAGCTCGACGGTCAACAGCATGGCGCTCATCAAAGACCTCAATTTTCACTCAACAATTCGGGATGCAATCGTGCGCTCGGCAGGAAGCCTGTAACATTGCAATATTATTAATTTGCCGATGGAGAAACGCATGCCCACCCACGTCGCGCGCCTAGGCGCCGCGAGCCTCGCGGCAATGCTGCTGGCCCCTGTCGCCCAAGCCCAGGGGACGCCTGCCGCCGAACCGGACAAGGCTGCCGAACTGGCCACGCTGAAGGCCGAACTGGCCGCCCAGCGCGAACTGGTCGACCGCCTGATGCGCGAACTGCAGGCGCAGCGCGCCAAGATCGACCGCATCGAGGAAAGGCGCGACGACGCCCGCCCGGTGCTGGCCGAGAACCTGGAACTGCCCCCGCGTGTCGACGACCTGCTGCTGTCCGAGCAGCGCGGCACGGGTGGCCAGAACGGCGGCGCGCAGGCAGGACAGAACACCGCCCAGAACAACCAGCCGGCCCCGGCGCAGAACAACGCCCCGCGCACCGCGCAGAACGGCAACGCGCCGAACAACGGCCGGCCGCCCTCGACCCCGGCGCCGGTCGTGCCCGGCCCGGCCCCGGCTGCCGCCCGTCCGCCGGCCCAGGCAGTCGCCGCCAGCCGTATCCAGAACAACCAGAAGGACCAGCGCCCGCCCGAAGTGGCGCCGCTGTTCGAAGCCCCGGGTGTGCTGACGCCGCGCGGCAAGTACATCCTCGAACCAGCCCTGCAGTTCGGCTACTCGTCGAGCAACCGGGTGGCCCTGGTCGGCTACACCGTGATCCCGGCCCTGCTGATCGGCCTGGTGGACGTGCGCGAGGTCAAGCGCAATACCTTCACCGGCTCGCTCACCGGCCGCACCGGCCTGAACAACCGGATGGAAGTCGAGGTCAAGGTGCCCTACGTGTACCGCTCGGACGCCACCGTCAGCCGCGAGATCTTCACCGGCACCGCGGTCGAGCGCGTGTTCGACACCAGCGGCAAGGCCCTGGGCGACGTCGAAATCGCCGGCCGCTACCAGCTGAACAACGGCGGCCCGGACAAGGCCTATTACATCGGCGGCCTGCGCTACAAGTCGACCACCGGCAAGGACCCGTTCGAAGTCGTCACCGACTGCCAGACCCGCTGCATCGGCGAGAACGTGACCGGCACCGGCCTGCCGCTGTCGCTGCCGACCGGCTCGGGCTTCCACTCGCTGCAGGGCAGCCTGACCTGGCTGTTCCCGTCCGACCCGGCGGTCTTCTTCGGCAACCTCAGCTACCTGCACAACTTCAAGCGCAGCAACGTGCAGCGCCTGGTGCGCAACGGCATCCGCGAACCGCTGGGCGAGCTGGCGCCGGGCGCGATCATCGGCTTCAACTTCGGCATGGGCCTGGCGCTGAACGACAAGGCTTCGCTCAGCCTCGGCTACGACCACAGCACGGTGGCGCGCATGAAGCAGAACGGCCGCACGGTACCGGGCTCGGTGCGGACCCAGCTCGGCACCCTGCTGATCGGCTATTCCTACCGCTTCAATGAGAAGCGCTCGCTGTCGGTGGCAGTCGGCGCCGGCGTGACGCGCGATACCCCGGACGTGTCGCTGACGATACGGATGCCGCTCAGTTTCTGATGGGTTTCTACCAGGTTTCTGATAGCTGATGGGCCGCTGCCGGAGACCGGCGGCCCACACTAAAAAAAGGGAGGCGCACGATTGAAAAAAGTTCCTTCCCTTTTAAAAAATTGTCTCTATAATCATTTTTGCAATGTTGAGCACGCCGCTGGATCCACTACCTCCTGACGTCCGACAAAGCAATAACATAGATAAACTTCATTGAGGGAATTACCATGGCGACTGGCACTGTAAAGTGGTTTAACGATGCAAAAGGTTTCGGCTTCATCACCCCGGACGGCGGTGGCGAAGACGTCTTTGCACACTTCTCGGCCATCAACACCCAAGGCTTCAAGTCGCTGGCGGAAAACCAGCGCGTGAGCTTCGACATCACTGCCGGCCCGAAGGGCAAGCAGGCTGCGAACATCCAGCCACAGGCCTGAGACACCACTGCTGCGCTCCCCAGGGAGCGCGCCAAAAACAAAAGAGCACGTCGACAGACGTGCTCTTTTGTTTTTGTGGGCCCGGTTCAGGCAGAGGTCAGTGATGATGCCCGCAGCCCGACTTCGGCGCCGCGCCCGGCAGTTCGGTGCCCGGCTCGCGCCCGCTGTCGCCCACGAAGCCGGCCGCATGCAAGCGGTCCAGGTATTGCTGCCACAGCGAAGCCTGCTCGCTGCCCAGCTTGTACAGGTAATCCCAGGTGAAGATGCCGCTGCCGTGGCCGTCGTCGAACAGGGGTTTGATCGCGTAGTTGCCGACCGGCTCCACACCGGTGATGCCGACCTCGCGCTTGCCGAGTTGCAAGACTTCCTGGCCCGGGCCGTGGCCTTTTACTTCGGCCGAGGGCGAATACACCCGCATCAGCTCAAAGGGGATGGAAAAGTTGCTGCCGTCGTCGAAGGCGATGTCCAGCACGCGCGATTTCTGGCGCACGGCGATATCAAGTGGGTTGGGCATGGGTCTCCTCTTATTCGTTGAAGTGCTTCGCGATCGCGGCGGCCAGGTCCGGCAGCAGGGCGCGGCGCGCGGCCAGGACCTCGTCGCCGGTCTGGCGCGCAGCCTGGGCCCACACCGGCGCCGGGAAGTGCGCATCGTCCGCATAGCGCGGAATGATATGCCAGTGCAGATGCGGCACCACGTTGCCGAGGCTGGCCACATTGACCTTCAGCGGCTGCATGACTTCGCGCACCGCCTGCTCGACCTGGTACACCGCCTCGTTCAGCAGCAGGCGGTCATCAATCGACAGGTCGCTCATCTCGCGAACGTGCTCGCGCCAGATCACGCGGCAAAAGCCCGGGTAGTTGGCGTCATCTACCAGGATGACCGAGAGCTTCTCGTCCTGCCAGACCACCGGCACCGTCAAGTGGCACAGTTCGCAGCCGGTTTCGCGCCGCACTTCCTTCATCCTCTCCTTCATACCAGCACCCGCTCGATGCCGCCGTTGTTGGCGCGGGCGACGTAGTCGGGCATCCAGTTCTCGCCCAGCAGGTGCCTGGCCATCTCGACCACGATGTAGTCGGCGGTGGTGCCGGAATCATGGTTGTAGCGCGACAGGCCCTGCAGGCAGGACGGGCAGCTGGTCAGGATCTTGACGTCGCCCTTGAAGCCGTCGTCGCGCAGTTTATCCGCGCCCTTCTCCATCTCGCCCTGCTTGCGCGAACGCACCTGGGTAGCGATGTCCGGACGGCTCACGGCGAAGGTGCCGGATTCGCCGCAGCAGCGATCGTTCTTCTCGATCTTCACGTTGTCCACGGTGGAGACCAGCGCGTTGACGGTCTTGAGCGAATCCTGCATCTTCATCGGGGTGTGGCAGGGGTCGTGGTACATGTAGCGGGTACCGGTGACGCCTTCCAGCTTCACCCCTTTCTCCATCAGGTATTCGTGGATGTCGATGAGGCGGCAGCCCGGGAAGATCTTGTCGAACTCGTAGTTCGCCAGCGAGTCGTAGCAGGTGCCGCACGACACCACGACCGTCTTGATGTCGAGGTAGTTCAGCGTGTTGGCCATGCGGTGGAACAGCACGCGGTTGTCCGTCACCATCTTGTCGGCCTTGTCGTACTGGCCGGCGCCGCGCTGCGGATAGCCGCAACACAAATAGCCCGGCGGCAGCACGGTCTGCACGCCCACTTCCCACAGCATCGCCTGGGTCGCCAGGCCCACCTGCGAGAACAGGCGCTCCGAACCGCAGCCCGGGAAGTAGAACACGGCTTCGGTGTCGGCGTTGGTCGCCTTCGGGTTGCGGATGATCGGGATGATCTTGTCGTCCTCGATGTCCAGCAGCGCACGCGCCGTCTTCTTCGGCAGGTTGCCCGGCATTTTCTTGTTGATGAAGTGGATCACCTGCTCGCGCACCGGCGCCTTGCCGGTGGTCGGGGGCGGTGCTTCCACCTGCGGCTTGGCCAGGCCGCGCAGCAGCTGATTGCCCAGGCGCTGGGCCTTGTAGCCCCAGTCGACCATCACCTTGCGGGTGGCGTTGATGGTGGTCGGGTCGGTCGCGTTCAGGAAGAACATGCCGGCGCGCTGCGCCGGCTTGAAGCTGCGCTTGTCCATCTTGCGCAGCAGGTTACGCATGTTCATCGAGACGTCGCCGAAGTCGATATTGACCGGGCACGGCGTCACGCACTTGTGACACACGGTGCAGTGGTCGGACACGTCCTCGAACTCTTCCCAGTGTCTGATCGACACGCCGCGGCGGGTCTGCTCTTCATACAGGAAGGCTTCGATCAGCGCCGAGGTGGCCAGGATCTTGTCGCGCGGCGAATACAGCAGGTTCGATTGCGGCACGTGGGTGGTGCAGACCGGCTTGCACTTGCCGCAGCGCAGGCAGTCCTTGATGCTGTTGGCGATCTCGCCGATGTCGCTCTGCTGCATGATGAGCGATTCGTGGCCCATCAGGCCGAAGGACGGCGTGTAGGCGTTGCGCAGGTCGGCCGATACCGCCGTCGTGTTGAGCAGCTTGCCCTTATTGAAACGGCCTTCCGGGTCGACCCGTTCCTTGTAGTCGCGGAATTCGCGGATCTCGTCGTCGGTGAGGAATTCGAGCTTGGTGATGCCGATGCCGTGCTCGCCCGAGATCACGCCATCCAGCGAACGGGCGAGCTTCATGATGCGCTCGACCGCGGCGTGCGCATCCTGCAGCATCGCGTAGTCGTCCGAGTTCACCGGCAGGTTGGTGTGCACGTTGCCGTCGCCGGCGTGCATGTGCAGGGCCACGAACACGCGCGAGCGCAGCACGCGTTTGTGGATCGCCGTGCATTCGTCGAGGATGCATTTGTAGGCAGCGCCGTTGAAGATCTGGCGCAGTTGCGCACGCAGTTCCTGCTTCCAGGAGACGCGGATGCTGTGGTCCTGCACCACGTCGAACAGCAGCGCGTCCGGCTGGACGCCGATGCGCTGGTCCAGGGCCGAGGACAGGTGGTCCAGGCCCAGCTCGTCCAGCTTGCCGCGCACGTCGCGCAGCGGCTGGTCGAGGTTGGCAAGGATGAAGCCCCAGCGTGCATGGACCAGCTCCACCAGCGCCACCGCCTGTTGCGGGCGGTCGCCCAGGATCTCGTTACGGTCGACCGTGTCGCCGGTGGCGTCGTCGCTCTTCTCGATCGGCAGGTGCTCGTTGGCGAGGTACTGGCGCAGCTCGCCGGCCAGCTGCAGCTTGTTCTTGATCGACAGCTCGACGTTGATGCGCTCGATGCCGTCGGTGTACTCGCCCATGCGGTTCAGCGGAATCACCACGTCTTCGTTGATCTTGAAGGCGTTGGTGTGGCGCGCGATGGCGGCGGTGCGGGCGCGGTCGAGCCAGAATTTCTTGCGCGCTTCCGCGCTCACGGCGACGAAACCTTCGCCGACACGGGTGTTCGCCAGGCGCACCACTTCCGAGGCCGCGATGGCGACCGCGTTCTCGTCGTCGCCGACGATGTCGCCGAACAGCGCCATCTTGGGCAGCACGCCGCGCTTGGATTTGGTCGCATAGCCGACCGCGCGCAGGTAGCGCTCATCCAGGTGCTCCAGGCCCGCCAGGCGGATCGTCGAGAAGGCCGGGTCGCCGTTCTTCGGCAGGCCGTCGAGGTAGTCCTTGATCTCGACGATCGACGGGATCGCGTCGCGCGCCTGGCCGAAGAATTCCAGCGCCACGGTGCGGGTGAACTTCGGCATCTTGTGCAGGATCCAGCGCGCCGAGGTGATCAAGCCATCGGTGCCCTCTTTCTGGATGCCCGGCAGACCGGCGAGGAATTTGTCGGTGACGTCCTTGCCCAGGCCTTCCTTGCGGAAGCGGCGGCCTTCGATGGTGAGCGTCTCGACCCGGAACGGCGCGCCCTTGGCAGCGCCGCGCGGCGTCGGATGGGTCCATTCGAGTTTAAACGTGGCGACCGGCGCGTCGTGGATCTTCGACAGGTTGTGGTCCATGCGCGTGACTTCCAGCCAGTCGCCGTTCGGGTCGACCATGCGCCAGGAAGCCAGGTTGTCGAGCGCGGTGCCCCACAGGACGGCCTTCTTGCCGCCCGCGTTCATCGCGATGTTCCCGCCGATGCAGGACGCGTGGGCCGAGGTCGGGTCGACCGCGAACACGAAGCCGGCTTTTTCCGCCGCCTGCGACACGCGCTGGGTGACCACGCCGGCGTAGGTGTGGATGGTCGCGTATTCGCGGTCCACGCCCGGCAGGCGGCTCAATTCGACTTCGCCGATGCCGATCAGCTTTTCGGTGTTGATCACGGCCGACATCGGCGTGAGCGGAATGGCGCCGCCGGTATAGCCGGTGCCGCCGCCGCGCGGGATGATGGTCAGGCCCAGTTCGATGCAGCCCTTGACCAGGCCGGCCATCTCCTCTTCGCTGTCGGGCAGCAGGACCAGGAAGGGGTATTCGACGCGCCAGTCGGTGGCGTCGGTGACGTGCGAGGTCCGGTGCATGCCATCGAAGCGGATGTTGCGCTTGTCGGTATAGGCGCCGAGCACCTGCTTTGCGCGCTTGCGCAGGTCGTAGGTCTCGCGGAACTCGCGCGCGAAATCGTCGACGGCCTTGCGGGCGGCGGCCAGGAGCTGTTCGACCGCGGCGCTGCGCGATGCGGATGCTTCGGCCTCGCCTTCGGCGGCGTCCACGCTCAGGCGGCGCTTGTCGACTTCGCCCAGGCGGTGGTGCAAGGCGTCGATCAGCTTCTGGCGGCGCTTCGGGTTGTCCAGCAGGTCGTCCTGCAGGTAGGGATTGCGGCGCACCACCCAGATATCGCCCAGCACCTCGTACAACATGCGCGCCGAGCGGCCGGTCTGGCGCGCCCCACGCAGTTCGTCGAGCAGGCGCCATGAGGACTCGCCCAGCAGGCGGATCACGATCTCGCGATCGGAGAACGAGGTGTAGTTGTAGGGGATCTCGCGCAGTCGTGCAGGAGCATTGTCGGCGAGCAGGGTATGGATGTGTGCGGGCGCGTTCATGAGATGCAGGGCGTCGGTCGGACGGGTCCGAAGGACGTTCATTCTAGCTTATTGCGTTGCACCACGCTGGACGCTGGCTAGAATCAAAGGAAAGTGCACGCAAGAAAATTCCAACAACGGGCAAAAGATGCAAATTACGTTTGCAAAAAACTGCTCCCGTGCATCATTCGTTTGCATCCCGCTCTCGAATGGCATATTGCATAAGGATGCTTCAACGCTGCTGTGCCGGCGCCTGGCCGATCAGGCGCTCCAGCCGGGCCTTTGCTCCCTCGTTCATCTCGACCGAGCGCAGGCAGTCGACGACCTCGGCACGCACCGGCTCGCGTATGGTCAGGTTGCAGGTATGGGCGAGTTCGACGAGAAAGTTGCGGTCCCCTTCCGGCATGGCGGCGATGCCCGGCCAGACGAGGCCGAGTTGCTCGTTGGTGGATTCCTTGTGCGAGCTCAGCATATACCTGGCGCCGAGGACACCGAACACGGCCAGGGCGGCAAGGACGAGGAACAGGGAAAGAAGGCTTGGGGGCTTGTTCATGGCCCGCATGATACCCGACCCGGGCCTCAGGGCGGATCGCCGGCCAGGTCGGGCAGTCCGGCCAGCACCTGCTCGACCGTGTCGCAGCGTTCCAGCACCTCGACCACGACCGGCAGCGGTTCGGCCAGCACGCCGGGCAGGTCGCGCTCCTGCGGGTCCTTCAGGCGGAAGGCGAGCAGCTCGCGCGGCGGGTCGAAGCGGGCGTCGATGCCGGGCTTGTTGCCGCGTGGGTCGAGCCGGTACCAGCCAAAGTCCGCCAGCCAGACCGCGTTCAGCCCGTGCAGGCAATACGGCGCGGCGCTATCGCCAGTCGCCAGGCGCTGGTAGCACAGGCCCGCCGGGATGCCGTTGGCCCTGAGCAGGGCCGCCAGCAGGTGGCTCTTGGCGTAGCAGAATCCCGTCCCATGGCGCAGGACGCTTGAGGCGCGGCAGGTGACCGGATTGCGCCGGAAATCGGCGCTATGCGCGATCTCGTCGCGGACGAATTCGAAGCAGGCGCGCACGATGTCAGCTTCCGAGCTTGCCCCTGCCGCCAGGCGGCGGGCGGTGGCCGCTACGTCCGGATGGTCGGCATCGATCCAGGTGTCGGCGCCGAGGTAGGCTTGCAGTCCGGTGCGGTCCATGCCCCGTCAGCCGATCAGGCGCTCGAAGAAATCGCCCACGGTCTTCCAGAATCCGTCCGGGATGTACAGCAGGATCGCGGTCATGGTGACGTAGCGTGCGAATTTGCCGATCGCCATGTACATCACGCTCGGCCAGAACGGCAGGTGCAGCCAGCCGGCCAGGGTGCACAGCGGGTCGCCCACGCCCGGCACCCAGGACAGCAGCATGGTCTTGGCGCCGTACTTCTTGAGCCAGCCGAACCAGCGGCTCTGGCGCTCCTTGGCGAAGGCGATCTTGGCGCGGTAGCCGATGAAGTAATCGACCGCGCCGCCCAGCGTGTTGCCCACCGTGCCCACCAGGATGGCCGGCCAGAACATGGCCGGATTCGCCTTCACCACGGCGAAGACGGCCGGCTCCGAGCCGAGCGGCAGCAGCGTGGCCGAGACGAAGCTGATGATGAAGATGGAGGTGAGCCCGACGGTCGGCGCGGCAAGGACGTTCAGCAGCCAGAGGACGGCGTTTTCGATCATCGGGAAAGGGGGCAGTGAGCAATTGCGATAGGTGTCCATTATAATGAGGATCACCTATCGTAACGACACGATACGCCGAGCCTGCTATCCAGCACGTCGTATCGCCACTCCGCCCCGGTCATCCTCCGCGAGGAAAAGTGTGTGTCGTCCGGACCGCCGGCCCCCTATCCACCGCCGGCATTGCAGCCAGATTGCCGACCATGACTACCGACTACCTCAAGAGAATCCTGACCGCCCGCGTCTACGACGTCGCCGAAGAAACCCCGCTCGAATACGCGCCCACCCTGTCGAACCGCTTCGGCAACCGCATCTACTTCAAGCGCGAAGACATGCAGAGCGTGTTCAGCTTCAAGCTGCGCGGCGCCTACAACAAGATGGCCAACCTCACGCCGGAGCAGCTGAAGCGCGGCGTGATCTGCGCCTCGGCCGGCAACCATGCGCAGGGTGTGGCCCTGTCAGCAAGCCGCCTCGGCTGCCGCGCCCTGGTCGTGATGCCGACTACCACCCCGCAGGTGAAGGTGGACGCGGTGAAGGCGCGCGGCGGCGCCAGCGTGGAAGTGGTGCTGCATGGCGACTCGTACACCGACGCCTACAACCACGCGCTGCTGCTGGAAAAGGAACAGCGCCTGACCTTCGTCCATCCTTTCGACGACCCCGACGTCATCGCCGGCCAGGGCACCATCGGCATGGAGATCCTGCGCCAGCATTCCGGCCCGATCCACGCGATTTTTGTCGCCATCGGCGGCGGCGGGCTGGTGGCGGGCGTGGGCGCCTACGTGAAGGCGGTGCGCCCGGACATCAAGGTGATCGGCGTGCAGACCATCGATTCGGATGCGATGGCAAGAAGCCTGAAGGCCGGCCAGCGCGTGACCCTGAGCGACGTCGGCCTGTTCTCGGACGGCACCGCGGTGCGCCTGGTGGGCGAAGAGACCTTCCGCGTGGCGCAGCAGGTGGTGGACGAGATCATCATCGTCGACACCGACGCGATCTGCGCCGCGATCCAGGACGTGTTCCAGGACACCCGCAGCATCCTCGAGCCTGCCGGCGCACTGGCGGTGGCCGGCGCCAAGGCCTATGTGGAACGCTCGCAGATGGGACGCGCGCCGGTCAAGGACGAGACCCTGGTGGCGGTGGCCTGCGGCGCCAACATGAACTTCGACCGCCTGCGCTTCGTGGCCGAGCGCGCGGAGCTGGGCGAATCGCGCGAGGCCGTGTTCGCGGTGACCATTCCCGAGCAGCGCGGCAGCTTCCGCCGCTTCTGCGCCCTGGTCGGCCCGCGCAACGTCACCGAATTCAACTACCGCATGGCCGATTCGCGCGAGGCGCACATTTTCGTCGGCGTGCAAGTGGGCAGCCGCAGCGAGTCGGGCCTGCTGGCGCGCACCTTCGAGGAACACGACTTCCGCACCCTCGACCTGACCCACGACGAACTGGCCAAGCTGCACATCCGCCACCTGGTGGGCGGGAAAAGCGCGCAGGCCCAGGACGAATTGCTGTATCGTTTCGAGTTTCCCGAACGGCCGGGGGCCTTGATGCGCTTCCTCGACAGCATGGCGCCGAACTGGAACATCTCGCTGTTCCACTACCGGAACCAGGGCGGCGACGTGGGTCGCATCCTGGTCGGGCTGCAGGTGCCGGCGGCGGAGATGGAGGAGTTCCGGCAGTTCCTGGCGACCCTCGGTTATCGATATTGGGACGAGAGCAGCAATCCCGTCTACAAGTTGTTTTTGGGGGCATGAGCCCCATTGTGTGGGCGGGCAATCCCCGCCCGCACATTTACGGATGTCCACCCAACGGGCGCCACGAGCGCCCAGGTTTTTTATGAATACTCCTGATCAATCGCCACTTGGCAAAACCTCCGCCTACCAGAGCCAGTACGCCCCCGAGCTCCTGTTCCCGATCCCGCGCCTGCAGAAGCGCGAAGAGATCGGCCTGGGCACGGGCACGCTTCCCTTCTTCGGCGTCGACATCTGGAATGCCTACGAACTGTCGTGGCTGAACATGCGCGGCAAGCCGCAGGTGGCGATCGCCACCATCACGGCGCCCGCCGATTCGCCCAACATCGTCGAATCGAAGTCGTTCAAGCTCTACCTGAATTCCTTCAACCAGACCCGCCTGGCCGGCACCGATGCGCTGGCCGAACTGCTGCGCCAGGACCTGTCCGCAGCTTTCGGCGCGCCGGTGCACGTGACGATCACCACGCCCGACGCCTTCGGCAGCCTGGCAATGGGCGAACTGGAAGGCAGCCTGCTCGACCGCCTCGACGTGGAGATCGACCAGTACGTCCCCTCGCCCGAACTCCTGAGCGCCAACCAGACGGAAGCGCCGGTCGAGGAAACCCTGGTATCGCACCTGCTGAAATCGAACTGCCTCGTCACCGGCCAGCCGGACTGGGGCACCGTGCAGATCCGCTATGTCGGTCCGCAGATCGACCAGGAGGGCCTGCTCAAGTACCTGATCGGCTTCCGCGAGCACAACGAATTCCACGAGCAATGCGTCGAGCGCATCTTCATGGACGTGCTGCGCCAGTGCAAGCCGACCAAGCTGGCGGTGTATGCACGCTATACCCGCCGCGGCGGCCTCGACATCAATCCCTGGCGCGCCAATTTCAGCACCGGCAAGCCGTCCAACCTGCGCACCGCGCGTCAATAACCCGAAAGCGCGCACGTTTGCAAGCCGGCTGTGCGTTTTCAGCCACACTCGGCGCAAGTTTTTGATACAAAAACGGCATCCGAACGTCGTGCTCAAAAAACGGGCACAATGCATGGAAAAGATGGTGCGAAGGCTTTCGCACCTCCATTTGCGCCACTTTCCCCGCGATTTCGCTTAGGAAATTGCGTTTAATTGCTAAGCCGATTTCATGGCAAAACACTACGCTTTCGCCATACCGTCCCCATGTAGGTGACTGTATGCCTGTACAGATGCGAAATCGAATGTCACCGTCCTGAAACAGGCCTATAATTCCGCCTCGCAAGCACACCCCACCCTGTGCATGGCATACAAGTTATGACGAACCTTAGCAAAATCCTCTCGCTCGAGAACGTGCAGTTGGATCTGGAAGTTTCCAGCAAAAAGCGTGCATTCGAGCAGGCTGGCCTGATTTTCGAGAACAACTGCGGCATCGCCCGTTCCACCGTGTCGGACAACCTATTCGCACGCGAGCGCCTCGGCTCCACTGGTCTCGGCCATGGTGTCGCTGTGCCGCACGGGCGGATCAAGGGCTCCAAGAGCCTGAAGTCGCCGCTGGCGGCCTTCGTGCGCCTGAAGGAACCGATTCCCTTCGAATCGCCCGACGGCCAGCCGGTCAGCCTGCTGTTCTTCCTCCTGATCCCGGACCACGTGACCCAGCAGCACCTCGAAATCCTGTCGGAAATCGCCGAGCTGTTCTCGGACGAGGCCGTGCGCAACGCGCTGGCCACCGATCCGGATCCGAAGTCGGTCCACGAACGCATCATCAACTGGCAGCCCAGTCTGCAAGCTTTAGGCTAAGGCACTTCGAATAACCTACTGCGCGTTGCACTGGCGGCCTGCGGTGCTCGCTGTACTATTCGTACAGCTCCGCTCCTCGGCCACCATTGCCGCCGCTCGCTACGGTTCTTCAAAGCGCCTATTTGTATTAGACTGTCTACGCGGCAATTCGCCGCGTGGATCGATGACATGCCCATGCTGCAGACTCCGCTGACCATCCAGCGTTTGTACGATGACAACCGCGACAGCCTGCAGTTGGGCTGGTTCGCGGGTTTCCCCGGCGGCGAGCGGCAGATCGCGGGCGACGCGGCCTCGGCCGCTGACCAGGTCGGCCACCTGAACCTGATCCACCCGGGCCGCATCCAGGTGTTCGGACACCAGGAACTGAACTATTACCACCGCCTGAAATCCAGCTCGCGCACCCACGTGATCGGCGAGCTGATCGGTGGCGGCCCGCCGGCCCTGATCATCGCCCAGGGCCTGGAGACGCCACCCGACATCCTCGCCATCTGCGACGAGCAGAACATTCCCCTGTTCTCGACCCCGCTGCCGGCGGCGCAGGTGATCGACTTCCTGCGCGTGTATCTGTCCAAGAAGCTGGCGCAGCGCGTCATCATGCACGGCGTGTTCATGGACGTGCTGGGCGTGGGCGTGCTGATCACCGGCGATTCGGGCCTGGGCAAGAGCGAGCTGGGCCTGGAACTGATCTCGCGTTCGCATGGCCTGGTGGCCGACGACGCGGTGGAATTCTCGCGCATCGCGCCGAACATGATCGAAGGCCGCTGCCCGCCGCTGCTGCAGAACCTGCTGGAAGTGCGCGGCCTGGGCCTCTTGGACATCAAGGCGATCTTTGGTGAGACCGCGGTGCGCCGCAAGATGCGCCTCAAGCTCATCGTCCACCTGGTCAAGCGCGGCGCGCTCGACGAAGAGGTCGAGCGCCTGCCTTTCCACCATCCGACCGAGGACGTGCTGGGCCTGCCGATCCGCAAGGTGGTCATTCCGGTGGCGGCCGGCCGCAACATCGCGGTGCTGCTCGAGGCCGCCGTACGCAACACCATCCTGCAGCTGCGCGGCATCGATACACTGCAGGAATTCATGGAGCGCCAGCGCCAGGCGATGAGCGGCGACTGACCCCCATTTGGGGTATCATCCCAAGCATGCACATCGTCCTCATTACCGGTATTTCCGGCTCGGGCAAGTCGGTTGCCCTGAATGTCATGGAAGACGCAGGCTACTACTGCGTCGACAACCTGCCGCCGGCCCTGCTGCCGGCCCTGGTGTATGCGGTCAGTGAAAAAGGCACGGAGAAAATCGCCGTCGCGGTCGATGCGCGCAGTGCCGAATCGCTGGTCGAACTGCCGGTGAGCGTGCGCCACCTGAAAGACGAAGGCCACAACGTCAAGGTGATGTTCCTGACCTCGAGCACGCACTCGCTGGTGGCGCGTTTCTCCGAGACGCGGCGCAGCCACCCGCTGTCGCACGAGCTGCGCCCGGGTGAGAATCCGGCCTCGCGCCGTACCCTGATCGAATGCATCGCCGAGGAACGCGAGCGCCTGTCGGCGATCGAGAACCTGGGCCACGTGATCGACACCTCGGAACTGTCCGCCAACAAGCTGCGCGCCTGGGTCAAGGAGCTGGCTGACCTCGAGCATGCCCCGCTGACCCTGTTCTTCGAATCCTTCGCTTTCAAGGTGGGCGTGCCGCTGGACGCCGACTTCGTATTCGATGTGCGTGCGGTTCCCAATCCCTACTACGACCTGGCGCTGCGCCCGCTCACGGGCAAGGACGCGCCGGTGATCGCCTTCCTCGACGCCCAGCCGAGCGCAGTGGAGATGCTGGAAGATATCCGCGCTTTTGTTGCGAAGTGGCTGCCCTCGTTCAAGACGGACAACCGGTCCTACCTCACCGTGGCGGTGGGCTGCACCGGCGGGCAGCACCGTTCGGTCTACATGGCGGAAAGGCTGGGGGCCTACTTCGGGCAGACCGAGCGGGTGATCATTCGTCACCGCGAGCAGCCGAAGCACGCTGCGGGGTGATTACACCGTTAGCCTGAAGACCGTCGTACGCCCCACTGGGGCCTACGACTTCCGGCGAAGGCCGGAACCCAATTTTCTCCGCATACCACCTACTTCAAGCGTAGCCAGTACGCGTACAGAACTTGGATCCCGGCCTTCGCCGGGATGACGTGCATAAGCCGCGTTAGGTGAGGTGCCGCAGCGGGTGCGCATACTCCGGCCACACCGGCTCGAAGAAGCGCGCCACCATCTCCGGCTTCACCTCCTCCAGCGTCGGCGGATTCCACTTCGGCTGGTTGTCCTTGTCGATCACCAGCGCGCGCACGCCTTCCAGCACTTCGCCGTGCTCGAAATTGCGGCGCACCAGGTTGCGCTCCATGCGCAGGCAGTACGCCACGTCCAGCGAGGCGCCGCGCAGCAGCAGTTCGTGGGTCACGCACATCATCAGGGGCGAGCGCTGGCGCATCGCCTTCAATGCCTTCTGCGCGAACGGGTTCTCGTCACGACCCAGCGAAGCCATGATCATCGCCACACTGGCGGCGCCGAAGTGCGCATCGATCACGCCGCGCTGCGCCTGCAGTTCGCTCGGCCCCAGTTGGCCCGCGAATTGCGCCGCATAGCTGCGGATCGCCGCCGGCAGCTGGGCGCCCGGGGTCGTGTCGACCAGCGCCATCAGGCCGGCCAGTTCCGCGCCCGGCACGTACACGTCCGCCAGCCCCACGTACAGCGCATCGGCCGCGCCGATGGTCAGGCCGGTCAGGCCCAGGTACTGGCCCAGCTGGCCCGGCGCATGCGACAGGAAGTGGCTGCCGCCCACGTCCGGGAACAGACCGATGTTCACCTCGGGCATCGCCATCTTGGTGCGGTCGGTCACGATGCGCAGGCCGCAGTCCGGGCCGCCCTGGGCGATGCCCATGCCGCCGCCCATCACCACGCCATCCATCACCGCGATGTAGGGCTTCGGGTAGAAATGAATGAGGTGGTTCAGCGCGTATTCTTCGGTGAAGAAGTCTTCCAGCAGCGCGCTGCCGCCCATGGGGCCGACGTGGCCCATCTCGTGGAAGAAGCGGATGTCGCCGCCGGCGCACAAGGCCTTCTCGCTGCTGCTGGTGATGACCACCGCGTCGATGCCCGCATCATCCTTCCATTCCAGCAGGATGGCGCTCAAGGCGCGCACCATATCGAGCGAGAGGGAGTTCAGCGCCTTCGGCCGGTCGAGCGTGATGACGCCGGTGCGGTTGGCAACGCGGGTCAGGACGGTATCGGTCATGATGGTATTCTGTGATCGAAAAGACATGCATTCTACAGAACATTTGTACAAACGGAAGCACGGAAAAGTAACAGGTATTGTACAAAAGCAAAAAGGGCGTCCCCTCAGACGCCCTTGCTGTGTTTGCGGCTACCCGTAACGGTTACGCGGCAGCGGCTTCTCCGTTGTCCGGAAGGCGCTTGTGCGCCACGTGGTTATGATTTTGCAGCATGGATTTGTGTTTCAGAACCTGCCTGTCCAACCTGTCCATCAAGGTGTCGATGGCCGCATACAGATCTTGCGCAGCACTCGCCACATGCAGAATCTTGCCCGATACCTGTAGGTTGATCTCGGCCTTTTGCCGTTTTTCTTTTTCAGTGAGGTTATCGATGGCGAGGAACACGTGGGTGTCGATCACGTGGTCGAAATGGCGGGTGATGCGCTCGAGCTTATTCTGAACGTATTCACGGATGGCGGGTGTGACTTCGAGATGGTGGCCGCTGATTGTGAGGTTCATACACACTCCTTTGGGAAGGTGCCCTGCCCGCGCCACAAGGTGAGAGTGGGCAGTGCTTTACAGGGATTTACGGAGGCTGACGGGAGGAATCTTGAGCGCTTCGCGGTATTTCGCAACCGTCCTGCGCGCAATGACCATACCTTGTTCCCCGAGCATCTCCGCGATCTTGCTGTCGGATAGAGGATTCCTAGGGTCTTCTGCTCCTGTCAATTGCGCAATAAGCGCGCGGATCGCCGTCGAGGAGGCTTCTCCCCCCGCTTCGGTGGCGACGTGGCTTCCGAAGAAGTACTTCAGCTCGAACATGCCGTGCGGGGTCAGCATGTATTTCTGCGTGGTTACACGCGAGATCGTGCTCTCGTGTAGGCCTAGTGTATCAGCTATCTCACGCAAAACAAGAGGGCGCATGGCAACCGCGCCGTGGCTGAAAAAGTTGCGCTGGCGCTCGACGATCGCCTCGGCAACACGCAGGATCGTGTCGAAGCGCTGGCGCATGTTCTTGATGAGCCACTTGGCTTCCTGCAGCTGCGCGCCCATCTGGCTTTCGCTTCTACCCTGCTTGAGCAGGTTCGCATACAGCGAGTTCACGCGCAGCTTCGGCATGACGTCCGGGTTCAGCGACACCTGCCAGCCGCTCTTGGCGCGGCGCACGATCACGTCCGGCACCACGTAGTCGGATACCCCCGAACCGAAGGCCGCGCCGGGATGCGGATTGCATTGGCGGACCACGGCCTGCACTTCGCGCAGGTCTTCGTCGTCGCAGTCGAGCGCCTTTTTCAGCTTGGTGTATTCGCGCTGCGCGAACCAGGTCAGGTAGCCTTCGACGATCTTCAAGGCGAGGCGCCGCGTCACCAGGGGCACGCCCGGCATGCGGCGGATCTGCAGGGCCAGGCATTCGGCCGCGCTGCGCGCGCCCACGCCCACCGGGTCCAGGCTCTGCACCAGCGCCAGCGCGCAGCGCAGCTCGTCCATCTCGATCTCGAGTTCTTCCGGCAGGCGCGCATGGATCTCGTCGAGCGGCTCTTCCAGGTAGCCGTTGTCGTCGAGCGCATCGATCACCAGCTCGGCCAGCGCGCGGTCGCGCAGGCTGCAGCAGCTCAATCGGATCTGTTCCGTCAGGTGCTCGCGCAGTGTGATGCCGTCGGCTTCCAGCTGTGGACGGCCGTCCTCGTCGTCGCCGCTGCGCGCGCCGCCGCCTTCACCGCCCCAATCCGCATCGGCATCGCCACGCTCCCCATGGTCTTCGCCGTCCGCGCCCTCGGGCTCGGCCTTCGCGCCCTCTTGCCCTTCCTGGCCCGGCCCTGCTGCCGGCGCTTCGCCATTCGCCGGCGCGGTATTGATCGCGCCGTCCGCCAGCAGCCGCACCGAGCGGTCGAGCGGATCGTCGAGCCGTTCGAGCAGCGGGTTGTCGTGCAGGATCTGCTCGATCTCCTGGTGCAGTTCGAGCGTGGAGAGCTGCAGCAGGCGGATCGACTGCTGCAGCTGCGGCGTGAGCGCCAGGTGCTGCGAAGTGCGTAGCTGGAGAGACTGTTTCATGCCTGATGCTCTTGATTACATCCTGAAGTGCTCGCCGAGGTACACGCGCCGTACGGATTCGTTGGCGATGATGTCGTCAGGGCGGCCCGAGGCCAGCACCGCCCCCTGGTTGATGATGTAGGCGCGGTCGCAGATGCCGAGCGTCTCGCGCACGTTGTGGTCGGTGATCAGGACGCCGATGTTGCGTTCCTTCAGGAAGCGCACGATGCGCTGGATCTCGATCACCGCGATCGGGTCGACGCCGGCGAAGGGTTCGTCAAGCAGCACGAAGCGCGGATTGGTCGCGAGCGCGCGCGCGATCTCGACGCGGCGGCGTTCGCCGCCCGACAGCGACAGCGCCGGGTTCTCGCGCAGCTTCTCGATCTGCAGTTCGGCCAGCAGGGTGTCGAGGCGCTCGCTGATCTGGTCGCGGCCAAGCGGCTTGCCGTCCACGCGCTGCAGTTCCAGCACGGCGCGGATGTTCTCCTCCACCGTCAGCTTGCGGAACACCGAGGCTTCCTGCGGCAGGTAGGACAGGCCCAGCACCGCACGGCGGTGGATCGGCAGGCTCGAGATGTCGGTGCCGTTGATGTCGATGGTGCCGGCGTCCGAGGGCACCAGGCCGACGATCATGTAGAAGGAGGTGGTCTTGCCGGCGCCGTTGGGGCCGAGCAGGCCCACCACTTCGCCGCATTCCACCTGCAGCGACACGTCGCGCACCACCAGGCGCTTGCCGTAGCTCTTTTGCAGGCCCTTGACGATCAGGGTGCTGCAGCCTTCGACCGCGGTCGCCGCTTCTGCGTTCATGCTTGCGCTCATGGCTGCCGTCATTGCTTGCTGCCTTCGGCGGGCGTCGTGGTACGGCGCGGCGCGATGATCAGGGTGCCGCGGCCGCCGCCCACCTTGCTCTGGCCGGTAGGATCGTTGCGTACCTGCGCGACCTCGCGGCGATTGTCGTAGGAGATGAAGGGACCCTTGATCTCGTTGGTCATGCGGCCGCCCTCCAGCTCGCGCACTTCGGCGTTGGTGAACAGCTTGACCAGTTCGGCGCGCTCGTCGTACTCGATGCGCTGGGCCTGGCCCTCGACCCACAGGTTGGGACCGCCGTCGCGCTTCTGGCGGAAGGTGGCGAGCTTGCCGTTGTTGGCGGTCAGGGTCACGCTCATGTAGCCCTCCGGGGTTTCCTTCACCAGCGCGCGGTCGGATTTGAGCACCAGGGTGCCGCGCGTGAGCTCGACGTTGCCGGTCAGGATGCGGGTCTGCGTGACCTCGTCCACGTCGAGGGAATCGAAGTTGATCACGGCCTGCTTGAGCGAATCGGCACGCTCCGCCGAGGCGCCGAAGGCGGCCAGGCTGAGGAATGCGGCTGCGATGAGTTTTTTCATGTTCTTGCTTTGTCCTGGGTTGACGCGGCGCGGCGCTACTGCCGCTGCGCGCGTGGCGGATAGACGATCTGGCCGCGGCTGGCCAGGTGCAGCTTCTGGGTCGCGTTGTTGGCCACCATGCCGGTGCCGGTCACGGTGGCGGCCCCCAGCTGCATCTCGATCGCTTGGTCTGTCTTGAGGATTTCTTCGTCGGGCAGCACGGTCAGCGCCTGCGTCTGCACGCGCAGCGCTTCGCTGGTCGGCGTGGCCGGGCGCTGGATGTCGACGTTGCCGAGCAGTTCGACGCGGTGTTCCTCGTGGTAGAGCTGGGCGCGGTTGGCGACGATGGTCATGCGCGGCCGGCCGGGCGTCATGCCCTGCATCACCGGCGCCTCGACCTGGGACACGTCGCCCAGCGGCGTATGCGCCAGGCGCTTGCCCGACACCACGTAGCTCGGCTTGCCCTCTTCGGTCATGCGCACGAAGGAGAAGTTCTCGACGATGTAGTCGGGCTCGTCCCCTGGCCCGCCGAGACGGGCATCGCCATCCTCGTTTTCCATCACCTGCACCAGCCAGAAGCTGCCGAAGGCGCAGAAGGTCGCGATCATCATGATCGTCAGGAGCTTCCAGCGGTGGGCGGTGCGCTTGTAGGTGACCATGTCGTGTCCCGTGTCCGATATCGCCGTGTTACGCGAAATACGGCGCCAGCGCCTGTTCGTAGGTGCCCTGCGCGCGCATGACGAGGTCGCAGACCTCGCGCACCGCGCCGCGCCCGCCCGCATTCTTCGTGACGTAGTGGGCGCGGTGCTGCACTTCCGGGTGGCCCGAGGGCACGGTGACGGCGAAGCCGACGCGGGTGAACAGCGGCAGGTCGATCACGTCGTCGCCGATGTAGCCGCATTCCTCCGGCGTCACGCCGGTGGCCTGCAACAGCTCGGCGAAGCCGACGCGCTTGTCGTGGATGCCCTGGTAGACGTGCGAGATGCCGAGGTCGGCGGCGCGCTTGACCACGATCGGCGACTTGCGTGCGCTGATGATGGCGGTTTTCACGCCGGTCTTGTTCAGCAGCTGGATGCCGAGGCCGTCGAGCACGTTGAAGGTCTTGGTGACTTCGCCGTCCGGGCCGTAGGTGAGGCTGCCGTCGGTGAGCACGCCGTCGACGTCGAAGATCATCACTTTGACGCGCGCCGCGCGCTGCATGAATTCGGTTGGCGTCATCAGATCACCTTGGCGCGGGTCAGGTCGTGGATGTGCAGTGCGCCGACCAGGCGGTCTTCAGCGTCGACAACCAGCATCTGGTTGATGCGGAATTCTTCCATGACGGCGACGGCATCCACCGCCAGCTGCTCCGGATGGACGCGGCGCGGGTTGGCGTGCATCACGTCGCGGATGCTGATGTTCGAAAAATCGGTCACGCGCTCGATCAGGCGGCGCAGGTCGCCGTCGGTGAACACGCCGACCGGGCGGCGCTCTTCGTCGACGACGGCGGTCATGCCCATGCCCTTCTGGCTGATTTCCAGCAGCGCGCGCGTCAGCGGCGTATCCGGCGACACCGCCGGGATGGCGTCGCCGCTGCGCATCACGTCGCGCACGTGGGTCAGCAGGCGGCGGCCCAGGGCGCCGCCCGGGTGCGACATCGCAAAATCTTCCTCGCGGAATCCGCGCGCATCCAGCAGCGCCACGGCCAGCGCGTCGCCCATGGCCAGGGTGACGGTGGTGCTGGTGGTCGGCGCCAGGTTGAGGGTGCAGGCTTCCTTGGCCACCGAGATATCCAGGTGGATCTCGGACAGCTTGGCCAGGCGCGAATGCGGCTTGCCGGTCATGGAGATGACCGGGGTGCCCATGCGCTTGATGGCAGGCAGGATCTCGAGCAGTTCGGACGATTCGCCGGAATTCGAAATAGCGATGAACACGTCGTGCGTGGTCACCATGCCCAGGTCGCCATGGGCGGCTTCGCCCGGGTGCACGAACATGGCCGGGGTGCCGGTCGAAGCCAGGGTGGCGGCAATCTTGCGGCCGATGTGGCCGGACTTGCCCATGCCGGAGACGACCACGCGCCCGGTGCAGCCGTACAGCAGCTGCACGGCGCGCACGAAACTGTCGTCGTCGCCGAGGCGCGCATGCAGGGCGCGAATCGCGTCGGCTTCGATGGCAAGCGTCTCGCGGCCCAGCTCCAGAACACGGCGGGCCTGGTCCGCGTCAAAACTTTTCAGCATTATTTTTTCATCGGTTAAACTCATAGTGGCAGTATATCCGAATTGAATAAGCAAAAAACTTGCCAGTCGTAACAAACCACTACAACGATAACGAAAAAACAACTGTGGCAGATGCATTCCGGACTTGAACTGACCCTGCTCCTGCTGGGCTGCGCCGTGCTGGGCGTAGTCGCCTTCCGGATGCTGCACCTCCCGCCGATGCTCGGCTATCTGGCCGTCGGCGTATTGATCGGCCCCCATGCGCTGGCCCTTGCGGAAGACAGTCCAGCCACCCATGCGCTGGCCGAATTCGGCGTCGTCTTCCTGATGTTTTCCATCGGGCTCGAATTTTCGCTTGCCCAGCTCAAGTCAATGCGCCGTATCGTGTTCGGACTAGGTCTGGCTCAAGTCGTATTGACAATCGTGGCCGCCATGGCTTTCGGTTTGTTCATTTCCTGGTGGGTACCCGCACTGCAGGTCAGCTGGCAGGCCGCGTTCGCGCTGGGCGGCGCGCTCGCCATGTCTTCGACCGCGATCGTGGTCAAGATGCTCACCGAACGGCTCGAACTGGAAAGCGAGCACGGCCGTCGAATCATCGGCATCCTGCTGTTCCAGGATCTCGCCGTGGTGCCGCTCCTGATCATGATTCCCTCGCTGGCACGCCCGGCCGAGGAACTGGCGATCACGCTCGGCTGGGCGGCGCTCAAGGCCGCCTTCGTGCTGGCCCTGCTGCTGATCTTCGGCCAGAAGCTGATGCGCAACTGGTTCACCATCGTCGCCAAGCGCCGTTCGCAGGAGCTCTTCATGCTGAACCTGCTCCTGGTGACGCTCGGCCTGGCCTGGGTCACCGAGCAGGCCGGCCTGTCGCTGGCGCTGGGCGCTTTTGTTGCCGGCATGCTGATCTCCGAGACCCAGTACAAGCACCAGGTGGAAGAAGACATCAAGCCCTTCCGCGACGTGCTGCTCGGGCTGTTCTTCATCACGGTGGGCATGCTGCTCAACCTGCAGCTGGTGCTGCAGCACTGGTGGGTGGTGCTGGCGCTGGTGATTTTCCCGGTGCTGCTCAAGTTCGCCATCATCGCGGCGCTGGCCAAGGCCTTCGGCTCGAGCGACGGCGTGGCGATGCGCACCGGCCTGGCGCTGGCGCAGGCGGGCGAGTTCGGCTTCGTGCTGCTCAACCTGGCGATGGGCTCGAAGCTGGTCGATCCCTTCCTGATCCAGCTGGTGCTGGCCTCGATGGTGCTGTCGATGCTGCTCGCGCCCTTCATCATCGACAACATGGACCGCATCGTCATGAAGCTGGCGGCCAACGAATGGATGATGCAGTCGCTGCAGCTGACCCAGATCGCCAGCCGCACCATGAAGACCCAGAAGCACGTGATCATCGCCGGCTTCGGGCGCAGCGGCCAGAGCCTGGCGACCCTGCTCTCCGAAGAAAAGCTGCCCTGGTACGCGCTCGACCTGGACCCGGAGCGGGTGCAGGAAGCCCAGCGCGCCGGCGCCAACGTCTCCTATGGCGACGCGGCGCGCCGCGAAAGCCTGATCGCGGCCGGCATCAACCGCGCCAGCGCACTGGTGATCACCTTCGCCGACACAAGACTGGCGCTGAAGGTGCTGCACCTGGTGCACGAGCTGGCCCCGAACCTGGCGGTGATCGTGCGCAGCCACGACGACAGCGACCTCGACGTGCTCAAGCGCGCTGGCGCCACCGAAGTGGTGCCGGAAGCGCTCGAGAGCTCACTGATGCTGGCCTCGCACGCGCTGGTCACCATGGGCGTACCGCTGCGCCGCGTGGTGCACCGGGTGCAGGTGGCGCGCGACGAACGCTACGCCTCGCTGCGCGGCTACTTCCACGGCGCGAGCGACGTGTCGGACGACCTGGAACACAGCTACGTGCGCCTGCATTCGGTGACCCTGCACAGCGGCGGGGCGGCGATCGGGCGGCATTTGCGCGAGCTGGCGCTGGAGGAAGTCGGGGCGGAGGTGACGACGCTGCGCAGGAATGGACAGAGCCTGCACTTCGATCCGGAGACGACCCTGCTGGCAGGGGATGTGCTGGTGCTGCGGGGTGAGGGAGAAGCGGTCAGCCGGGCAGAGAGCCGTTTGCTGTAAGCTACGACAACGACACCACGCGATTGCGGCCGTTTGCCTTCGCCTGGTACAGCGCCGTATCCGCCTGCGCCACCAGATCCTGCGCCACGCCCTCGATCGCATGATCGCGCTCGAAATCATCCAGCGACGCCACGCCGATCGACACCGTCACCGGCACCTCCTCGCCCGTGTTCAGGTGCACCGGGTTCAGGGCCACGCTGGCGCGGATGCGCTGCGCCACCGTGCTGGCGCTTTCCAGGTCGGCGTCGATGAGCAGCACCACGAATTCCTCGCCGCCGAAACGCGCCAGCGCATCCGAGATGCGCAGTTCGGCCTTGATGCGGTTGGCCACTTCGCGCAGCACCTCGTCGCCGCCCTGATGTCCCATGCTGTCGTTGACCTGCTTGAAATGATCGATGTCGATGTACATGCAGGAGATCCGGTAGCCCTGGCGGCGCGCCCGCGCGATCTCTTCCACCAGGCGGCGGTCGATGTAGCGGCGGTTGTAGACGCCGGTGAGCGAATCGGTCAGCCCGATGAACTTCAGCATCTCGTTGCTGATGACGTTCTCGAGGCAGATCGCGACGATCGAGCCCATGTGCTCGATGAAGTCGGTGCCCAGAGAGGCCGTGAAGCGGTTCGGGTCCGCGCTGCCCAGGTTCAGGCTGCCGATCAGGCGGGTATTGCGCAGCAGCGGCACCAGGGCCACGCTCTGCAGGTTTTTCGGCGGCTGCGGGAACATGGCGCCGTGGCGCGAAGGCGCATACGGCCCCAGTACGGGACGCGGGCGGCGCCCTTCCGCCACCTTGAACCCGAGTTCATCGGCATGCTCGCAGAACAGCAGGTTGGGCAGCTGTTCGTAATCCACGCCCAGCTTGTGCATGACGGTGTAGATGTCGGCGTCCGGATCGACCAGCGACAGCGTCACGGTATCGAGTTCGGAGATGATCGGCAGCGTGCCGAAGATGGTCGACACCAGTTCCTGGAACGAGCTCGCGCCCACGATCTGCAGGTCGAAAGCCTGGTGGCGGGTCATGATCGAGTGGTTGCGCTCGGCCTGCTCGAGCAGGTACGCCATGCGGGAACGCAGGGTCTCGTTCTCCAGCATCAGTTCTCGCGTCTGCGCATCCGGCTCGTGCATTGAAAATTCCTTTCAGCAATAACCGTAACATTACGCCATCTTTCTTGCCTTGGAAACGAAAAATCGCCCGGGTGGGCGATTTAACGACACTGCAACACCTATGCGGTTCGCATGCGGGCGGCCGCGTGGACTCAGAACGCGATGGTGGTATCGAGCTGCTGGCCGACGCGTAAAGACGCGCCCTCGCCTCTCGTTACGATGCAGTTCATGCCCATGCAGACCGCGCCTTCCATGCGCGGGTTGGCGCGGTAGCCTTGCAGGATGTCGAGCGGGTCGGGGCCGGAAATGCCGGTGGCCTGGTCGATCGCCGGGATCGGGCAGCGCGCGCAGGGTTTCACCGGGCGGATCGCCAGGGCGTCAAGCGTGAAGGATTCCACGTAGTCTTCCTCGAAGGCCTCGATGCCGTTGACCACCAGGTTCGGGCGGAAGCGGTTCATCGGCAGCGGCGCGCGGCCGGCGGCTTGCAACCTGGCGTTGAGGTTGTCGAGCGAGGCCTGGCCGATGACCAGGATCGGGTAGCCGTCGGCGAAGCGGGTTTCGGCGGGCACGCCGCCGGTCCACTTGGTGCTGGTGGGACGGTGCACGTCGGGGCGGAAGCGCACCAGGCGGCAGGGTCCCTGGATGGCATCGGCGAACCAGCCGGCGGCGGCATCGCCGCAGTCGGCGGCTTCCACGCTGTGGTCCCAGATCTGCACGGTCATGTTCGCTGCCGCGGGGTCATGCGCGAGCGGCAGGCGCAGCGGCGGCATGCCGGGAGCGCTCACCTCGACGGCATCGCCATCGAGGCGCGGGGTGAGGAGCGCCATGCGCGGGTATTCGCGCTGGGTCAGGAACTGGCCCTCGCGGGTGACGAGCATCCACTCGCGGTCGTGCACGCCCTGCGCGACCAGGCCCGAGACGAGGAACTGCGCCTCCTTTACCTGGATGCCGGCGCAGGACTTGATCGGGTAGATGAGGAGTTCGGTAACGGTGGCCATGCTGTCGACGCGTGCGGATGAAGGCCGACAGTATGGCAGCAATCCTGGCCCGTGTCCTCAGCCCTTGGCAGCCTTGGTCTTTTCCTCGCGCTCGCGCTGCAGGCGCGCGTCGAGGTTCTTCGCGGCGCCCGCTGCCAGCTTGCGGCAGCCTTCCGGATCGATGAAGGGGTTCGTGTCCGCGGTCTTGCGCGCCGCCTTGCCGAAGGCGTCCGTGGCGGACGGGTGGGCGGCGATCACGATGTCGCACTTCAGGTTGGCGATCTTGTCGATCGTCTTGTGAAAAGCTGCCGAGCGGTCGGGGTAGTTCGGGCTGCCGGTGAAATAGAAACCATCGGTGGATACCGGGGTCAGGCTGTCGGCGTAGACCATGTCCAGGCACTTGCCCTGCTCGCAGGATTGCCAGGTCCAGGTGGTGCCGCCGGGCGTGTGGCCGGGCGTATAGTGGACGATAAAGCGCAGCGGGCCGACCGACAGGGTTTCGCCGTCCGCGACTTCCTTCACCTGCGCGACTTTCGGGATGGTGGCGCGCTCTTTCGGGTCGTATTGCGGATCGTCCGTGCCGGGCGTGCCGTCGCGCAGCACCTGGGCGCCGTGCGGGCTATGGGCGACCGTGGCGCCGCTGGCCTTCTGCAGCGCGGCGATGCCGCCGGCGTGGTCGAAGTGGGCGTGCGAGTTCAGGATCAGCTTCACGTCCTTCATCTTGAAGCCGAGGGCTTCGATGTTCTTCTGGATCAGCGGGGCGGACTGCGGCAAGGCGCCGTCGAGCAGCACGTGGCCTTGCGGGCTGGTGACCAGGATGGCGGACAGGCCGGCAGTGCCGACGTACCAGGTGTTGCCGTGGATGTTGAAGGGCTTGGCGGGCTGGTTCCATTCGGCGCAGGAGCCGCAGTTGATCGCGTCTTGCGCCAGCGCGCCGTTTGCGGTCAGCAGGAAGGCGGTAATGAGGAGGCTGGTTTTCATGATTCGCTCACTGATCGATGGTGGTGGGACTGCTTGCTCGGCCTTAGTTGAACACGGAAACGCCCATCGGAAAACGGATATGGGACGAATAGCCGTCCATATGGGACGAAAACAACCCGAAAAGAAAAGCCCCGCTCGAAGGCGGGGCTCACAGGTGTTCCAGCGGCGTGCAATCAGACGTTGAACAAGAAGTTCAACACATCCCCATCCTTGACGATGTACTCCTTGCCCTCCGCCCGCATCTTGCCCGCCTCCTTGGCGCCCGCCTCACCCTTGTAGGTGATGTAGTCGTCGTAGGAAATGGTCTGGGCACGGATGAAGCCGCGCTCGAAGTCGGTGTGGATCACGCCCGCGGCCTGCGGGGCAGTAGCGCCGACCTTCACGGTCCAGGCGCGCACTTCCTTCACGCCGGCGGTGAAATAGGTCTGCAGGCCGAGCAGCTTGTAGGCGGCGCGGATCAGGCGGTCCAGGCCCGGCTCTTCCATGCCCATGTCGGCCAGGAAGTCCTTCTTGTCCGCGTCGTCCATCTCGGCGATTTCCGATTCGATCGCGGCGGAGATGGCCACGATCGGCGCATTCTGCTTCTTCGCGAACTCGGTCAGCTTGTCCAGCAGCGGGTTGTCGGTGAAACCAGTATCCGAGACGTTGGCGACATACATCGCCGGCTTGGCGGTGATCAGGTGCAGTTCACGGATCAAGGCCATCTCGTCGGCATCCAGGCCCAGGGTGCGGACCGGCTGGCCTTCGTTCAGGTGCGGCAGCATGCGTTCGCAGATTGCCACCAGCTTGGCGGCATCCTTGTCGCCCGAGCGCGCCTTCTTGTTCTCGCGGTGGATCGCTTTCTCGACGGCGCCCAGGTCGGCCAGCGCCAGTTCGGTCTGGATGACTTCAATGTCGTCGATCGGGCTGACCTTGCCGGCCACGTGGATCACGTTGTCATCTTCGAAGCAGCGCACCACGTTGACGATCGCATCGGTCTCGCGGATGTGCGACAGGAACTGGTTGCCCAGGCCCTCGCCCTTCGACGCACCGGCCACCAGGCCTGCGATGTCGACGAATTCGACGATGGCCGGTACGACGCGTTCCGGCTTGACGATGTCAGCCAGCGCCTGCATGCGCGGATCCGGCACCTCGACCACGCCGACGTTCGGCTCGATGGTGCAGAACGGATAGTTTTCAGCCGGGATACCGGCCTTGGTCAGGGCGTTGAACAGGGTGGACTTGCCGACGTTCGGCAGGCCGACGATGCCGCATTGGAGGCTCATGGGAACTCTTTCTATTCGGTGAACGCGGAGCGTGATTGATACCTGCTCCAAAACCCCACATTGTAACCTCGGACGGGCCAGGTTGCCGAAAAAAACGGCGCGCGCCGGCCCTGCTGTTGTGTCCGATTGCAGAGGGGATAGGTGTAAAAGCGCGTATTTTTGCCGGGTTTATTGCTGATAAGATCAAAAATCCACCATTTCCTGGAACGCCATGTCCCACCAAGCACTGCAACTCGCCGTCGATACCCTGCCCGCATCGGGAGTGCTGCCGTGAGCCGCGCGCGCAAGGCTTGGTGGCGCCTGCCCATGCTGCTGGCGCTGCTCCTGCTGGCCTACCTGGCAGTAGCCGCCGCCTGGGCATGGAGCGCCTTCGACGACGTGCGACGCGTGGTCCCGCTGACGCAGGCGGTCGAACTGTCCAACCGCCAGGCCGCGGTGCTGCTGCGCGTCGAAGACCCGGATTTCTATGGACATCATGGATTGAGCCTCGGCCAGGGCCAGGGCGTGGCCACCATTTCATCGGCGCTTGCACGTGAACTGTTCCTTGGCAAGAACCGGCTCGACGGCTTGTCCGGCATGATGCAGACGTTTTATCGCGGCGTGTTCGACTGCTGCAGGCGCATCGACCTGGGCCGCGACATGATGGCGCTGGTGCTGGACGCCAGGATGTCCAAGCGCGAACAGCTGCAGCGCTACAGCGCCACCGTCTACATGGGCACGCATGAAGGGCAGCAGGTCACGGGGCTGGCGCAGGCGGCGCGCAGCTACCTGGGCAAGCCGCTCGCGGCGACGACGGACGAGGAATTCATCCGGCTGGCGGCGATGATCAAGGCGCCCAACTATTACCATCCCTCGCGCAACCCGGCGGCGCTGGCCGAACGCGCGGGGCGCATCCAGGCGCTGCTGCTCGGCAGCTGCGCGCCCGACGGCTGGTTCGATACCGACTACGAGGGCTGCGCGTCCTAGATCGGCTTGATCAATGATAGGTCGGGTTTCGCCACGAACGCGGCCAGCTCGTCACGCAGGCGCTGCCCCTCCCCCATCGCACGCGTCCAGTTGCGGATGCGCTCGTCATGGTCGAGCCCATAGAACTTGAAGTCCGCCCGGTCCGGCAGCTTGGCGCGCGGCAGGGTGCGCAGGAATTCGCTTGATGGCGAAACGATCAGCACGTTGTCGAGCCAATGGCGGTGCGCCCGCCCTGCCCGGCGCCACGGGAAGCCCTTGTCGAGCCAGCCCGGCACGATGTGCTGCGTGAAGTGCGGGTACAGCACCAGGTCGCCCTTCCCCTCCCCCGCCGCCTTCGCATAGGGCAAGGCCAGGTGGTAGTCGATGATGCCGCCGTCCCAGTAACAGCCCGGCGGCAGGTCGGCGATGCCGGTAACCGGCTTCATGATGAGCGGCAGCGTGCCCGACGCCAGCAGGCTGGCCGCGAGGTTCTGGCGCGTCAGCGACGAGAAATGGGTGGTGAAGGCGTCGAAGCGCTCGCGCAGCCACGGCGCCTGGGCACGCGCGTCGCCGATCACCACACGCTCCATCATGCGTCCCAGCCAGGCGCGCGAGCAGGCGTTGTGCAGCGCCGCCGTGGCGAATCCGCGCAGCTCGGCGCGCGAGTGTTGCGGCGCCGCCAGCCCGCCCTTGCCGCGCACCGCCAGCAAGTGCAGGCGGTGATGCGGATGGCTGACGATGTCGTCCTCGTGGCCGCGCACGAATTCGCCCAGCAGGCCTTGCACCACCTCGTCGATCTGCTGCTGGGTCGGCTTCTTGCTGGTGTAGCGCTGGCCGGCGTACAGCTCGCCCAGGCGCGCGAAGGCCTTGACCGGGTCACGCTGGCAGGCCGCCGCCATGCGCCAGGCGCCGATCGAGGAACCGATGAGCACGCGCTCGCGCGGCGCGGCGGGGAGCCATTCGCCGAACATCCACTGGTCGAGCGCCTGGAAGATCAAGCCCTTGGGGCCGCCGGCCGCGGCCGGCACGATGGCGATGTCCTGCGCGCGCAAGCCCTGCGCGCCGATCTGGGCCAGGGCCAGGGGGCCGGCGTGGAATGTGAGTGACTTCATGGGCCGAAATTATGGCAGGAAGAACGTAGTTGCGCAGGCTCAAGGGTGGCATGGAGGCGCTGCGTAACATGGGTCTTTCGCTTTCGCGGAGCCCGCCATGCCCTTTCGACTTGCCTTGTTCCTGATGCTGCTATTCTCCTGCGGCCGGCTGGCGGCAGCCGACAGCGGCACGGACCGTTCGGTTTCCATCGAGCGGCATAGCCAGCACTTCACGGTGGATGCCGACGGCGCCTACACCCTCGATGTCGAGCTCGTGAAAACCATCGTCACGCCCTCCGCCGTCGAGCAGCATGCCGAGCAGTTCATCAGCTTCAATGGCTCGCTCGACAGGGTGGAATCCATCGAAGCCTGGACCACCAAGCCCGACGGACGCCGCATGAAGGTTGAACCGCAACAGATCCGCGACCAGCACGAAGCCGCCTCGCTCGAGGCACCCATGTTCCAGGACACGCGCCTGAAGGTCGTCATCTTCCCCGGCGTGCAGGCCGGCGACACGCTCACCCTGCGCTATTCGCTGCGGCGCCATACGCCGCTGTTCCCCGGCCAGTTCGAAGACTTCACCGTGGCCGGCCCCTACCGCCACAAGGACTTCAGGCTCACTTACGATCTGCCGGCCTCGATGACGCTGCAGGCGGACGCCGTCGGCTTCGTGCCGGTGGCCACCCACAGTGCCCCAGGTCGCCGCCGCCATGCCTTTCGCTACGTGGACGGCGACAACCCACGCATCGAGCAGGGTTCGGTGAGCTACCTCGACTACGGCAGGCGGCTGGCGGTCTCCACCTTCCCGGACTACCCCGCCTTCGCGCAGGCCTACCATGCGCGCGCCAGCGCGGCAGCCAGGCCGGATGCCGCCATCGCGGCGCTGGCAAGCCAGATCACGCAGGGACTCGACGACATGCAGGCGCGCGCAATCGCGCTGTCGGACTGGGTCCGCCGCAATATCCGCTACGTCGCGGTCTACCTGGGGCCGGGCGGCGTGGTGCCGCATCCGGCTTCGTCGGTGCTGGCGAACCGCTATGGCGACTGCAAGGACCACGCGGTGCTGCTGCAGGCCCTGCTGGCGGCGGCCGGCATTCCGTCCAGCGCCGCGCTGGTCAACGGCGACGATGCCTACCGCCTGCCCGCGGTGCCGACGCTGGGCGTGCTGAACCACGTGATCGTCTACGTGCCGCAGCTGCAGCTCTTCCTCGACCCGACCGCCGCCACGGTCGCGGGCGGCTTCCTGCCACCGAGCCTGCTCGGCAAACCGGTGCTGCTGGCGGAGTCCGGCGGGTTCGCGGTCACGCCCATCTACCAGCCGGCACGCAGCCGTACCCTGACGCGCTTCGATATCGCGCGCGACGGCAGCAGCCGCTTCCATGTCCGGCGCACCAGCGGCGGCGCCATCGCCGAACCCTACCGCCAGGCCGTGCGCGGCACGCCCCAGTCCGAGCGCGAGCGTTTTGTCAGGCGCATGCTGGCAGGGCTTGGGCAGACGGGCGACGGCCTGTTCGAGCCGGGCGAGACCGACAGCGCCGGCAAAGCATCGCCCCGGGACGACTACACGCTGGGCTTCTCGGGTGCGACGGACGGCTTCGTCCGGCTACCGGGCCCCGCCGCGCTGGCCACCACCTACAACTTCTGGGGCGGACTGGGCGACGCGGTATTCGACCTGGGACGCGAGCCGGAACGGCGCCAGGAATTCGTCTGCCCCACCATCGATGCCGAGGACGAGCTGCGCTATGCGCTGCCGCCGCGCACCCGCGTGCTGGCGCTGCCCAAAGGGGTGACGGTGGACGACGGCAGGTTTTTCTACCGCTCGCAGTATGTGCGGCAGGGCAATGAGGTGGTGGTGAAGCGCCGCCTGCAGTTCCGCCATACGGCGGCCACCTGCACGCCGGAAGACTACCGGAGCATGCGGCCGGCGCTCGAGCGCATGATGGGCGACCTGCGCGGGCAGGTCGTGGTGCAGGGACGCTAGCGCGGTCCGGCTGCCGGGCGCATGCTCAGGCGGTATGCAGCTGCATCATCGCCACGTCCATCTTGCCTTCGCAGCACAGCGGAATGATGCGCAGGGCCTTGTCGATCGATTCCTCGATCAGGGTCTGCTCCTCGCGGCGCGGGCGGTGCAGCACGAAGTCGGCCACGCCCTGCTGCAGGTTGAGGCTGCGCGGATGGCCGATGCCGAGGCGCAGGCGCCAGTATTCCTGGGTGCCCAGGCTTGATGTGATGTCCTTCAGACCGTTGTGCCCGCCCGAGGAGCCGCCCTTCTTGAGCTTGGCGACGCCCGGCAGCATGTCGAGTTCGTCGTGCACGACCAGCACCTCGTCCGGATTGATTTTATAAAAGCGCGCCAGCGCGCCGACCGACTGGCCGGAGCGGTTCATGTAGGTCAGCGGTTCCAGCAGCCAGACTTCGTTGCCCGCGATCCGGGTCTTCGCCACCATCGCATTGAAGCGCGACTCACGCTGCAGACGGCAGCCCGGCAGCGAATTGGCGAGATTGTCGACCAGCCAGAAGCCGGCGTTGTGGCGGGTTTGTTCGTATTCCGGGCCCGGGTTGCCGAGGCCGACGATCAGACGGATGGACATGCGCTGTCTACTTTGATTCTGGGAAAAACAGGATTATCGCCGAAAATAGCGGAAGAATAGCGGGAACAGGCGCGCCAACAAAAAACCCGCCGGGCTAAGCCACGGCGGGTTTCGATTCCAGTCAGCCGCCGAAGCGGCCGGCAAAGAAAGATATTACTCAGCAGCGGCTTCTGCCGAAGCAGCGCCACGCGGGATCGAGGTGGTCACCAGGGTCAGGTTCTGGCCGTGGGTCAGCGCGGTCACGCCTTCCGGCAGGGTCAGGTCGTTCACGTGGATCGACTGGCCGGCTTCCAGCTTGCTCAGGTCGACTTCGATGAACTCCGGCAGTTTGCCCGGCAGGCAAGCCACTTCCAGTTCGTTGGCGACGTGCGAGATCACAGCGCTGCTCAGCTTGACGGCCGGCGAGATCTCGGCGTTGACGAAGTGCAGGGTGACCTTGGTGTGGATCGGCTTCGATGCGTCGACGCGCTGGAAGTCAGCGTGCAGGACCAGTTGCTTGTATGCGTGCATCTGGAAGTCGCGCAGCAGGACTTGCTGGGTCTTGCCTTCGATTTCGAGGTCCAGGACCGAACCGTGGAAAGCTTCTTTCTTGAGCGCGTGGAACAGCGCGTTGCCATCCAGAGCGATCAGTTGCGGGGCGTCGGCGCCACCGTAGATGATGCCCGGGGTCTGGCCAGCGTTGCGCAGGCGGCGGCTCGCTCCGGTCCCCTGCTGAGTGCGGTTGAATGCGACTACTTTCATGTGAAACTCCAAGATAAACGGGTCCGAATGCCAGTAAGACCTGGCCCGGTAACCCAGTGGTGACTCCCCCGCGACCAGGGGAGTCGTGAACAAGCGCCATGCTGCGCGCTCAAGATTTCGGTAAACCCAAGATGTTACAACGGCGCGCCGGCTATGTCAGCCAGGCGCGCCGTGAAAAACGACGATTTGTTGCTTATTCCGCGAACAGCGAGATGACCGAGTCACCCTTCACGATGCGCTTGAAGGTTTCGGCCAGCAGAGGTGCGCTGGTCAGCTGGCGGATCTTGCCGCAGGCGGCGCCGGCTGCGCTCAGCGGGATGGTGTCGGTGACGACCAGCTCGTCCAGCGGCGAGTTCGAGATACGGTCGATTGCCGGACCCGACAGCACCGGGTGGGTGCAGTAAGCGACGACTTTCTTGGCGCCGCGCTCTTTCAGCACTTCGGCGGCTTTGGTCAGGGTGCCGGCGGTGTCGACCATGTCGTCCATGATCACGCAGTTGCGGCCTTCGACTTCACCGATGATGTTCATGACTTCCGACACGTTCGCCTTCGGGCGACGCTTGTCGATGATCGCCAGGTCGCAGCCGAGGCGTTTGGCCAGCGCGCGGGCACGCACCACGCCGCCGACGTCCGGCGATACGACCAGCAGGTCGTCGTAGTTACGCTTCTGCAGGTCACCCAGCAGGATCGGCGATGCGTAGATATTGTCGACCGGGATGTCGAAGAAGCCCTGGATCTGGTCGGCGTGCAGGTCCATGATCAGGACGCGCTCGACGCCGGCTTCTTCCAGCATGTTGGCGACGACCTTGGCCGAGATCGCGACGCGCGCCGAGCGCGGGCGGCGGTCCTGGCGGGCGTAGCCGAAGTAAGGGATGGCGGCGGTGATGCGGCCTGCCGATGCGCGCTTGAGCGCGTCGACCATCAGGATGATTTCCATCAGGTTGTCGTTGGTCGGTGCGCAGGTCGATTGCAGGACGAAGACATCCTTGCCACGCACGTTCTCGTTGATCTCGACCATGACTTCGCCGTCCGAGAATTTCGAGACGACTGCTTTACCGAGAGGAATGCCGAGATTCTTGGCGACCCCCTCTGCTAGTGCCGGATTAGCGTTGCCGGTAAAAACCATCAGGTTTTCGTAAGCCATGGAGGGAGTCCCAAGAAATGCGTTGTTGAATCTGGAAAAACAATCAGCCGGTCGAGCCGGCTGATTAGCTTATGGATGCAGGCCGAACGCTGCACCGCTGTTTATCCCGCTGGAGGATCATGCCTCGACAGCCGGGAAAACTTTGGCAGGGGAACAAGGATTCGAACCTTGGAATGCCGGAATCAAAATCCGGTGCCTTAACCAACTTGGCGATTCCCCTACACGACTGAACTGCTTGCCGTTACATTCTACGTATTTTAACGTCTAACGTCGCGACAGGCAAAATTTTATTCTACAACTCGTTGATTTGCAAGAGCGATTTCATCGGGTGGCTCACCAGCGAATGCGCTTTCCATGCTTTCCACTGCTCCGGCACCTGTGCCAAAACCTGGTCCGCTTCGCGCTCGCCGGAGAAGGCACAGAACACACATGCCCCCGAGCCAGTCATCCTGGCATCACCGTAGCCGCTCAACCATCTCACCGCCTCTGCTACCGGCGGGAACAGGCGCTCAGCCACGTCCTGCAAATCATTTTTCCCGAAGCCAACCTGCTTGCCTGAAACAGCGAGGCTGCTGGAAAAGTCCGCTATTGTAACGGGCTTCGTATCCCTCGTCAAATCGTGCGCGGAAAAAATTGCTGGGGTCGGCACCGCGACGCCCGGCTCCAGCACCACGTACCAGCAATCCGGGCCCGGCACGGCTTGCAGGGCTTCGCCTACGCCTTCCACAAACGCGGTCTCGCCGAACAGGAAAAACGGAATGTCGGCGCCGAGCGGCAGCCCCAGGTCCATCAGTTCCTGTTGCGTCAATCCAGCCTGCCACAGGTGGTTGGCCGCCATCAGCGCGGTGGCCGCGTCCGACGAGCCGCCGCCCAGCCCGCCGCCCATCGGCAGGATCTTCTCGATGGCGACATCGATGCCCGGCGGCAGGCGGCCATGACGGCGTTCGTACTCCGCCTGCAGCAGGCGCAGCGCGCGCACGATCAGGTCCTGCTCCTGCGGCACGCCCGGCACCTCGTTGGTACGCACGATACGCTCGTCATCGCGCAGGTCGAAATGCAGGGTGTCGCCGTGGTCGATCAGCTGGAACACGCTTTGCAGCAGGTGGTAGCCGTCGGCGCGGCGGCCGGTGACGTGCAGGAACAGGTTGAGCTTGGCCGGAGCCAGGCAATGGTGAAGCGAACGCATGAATCTTATCCCTGCCCTGCCGGATTGACGACGATACGGATCTGCAGGTCCTGGATGTCTCCCGCCGCGGCGCGCTCGGCATGGATCACGCGCGGCGCTGGCTGGGCAGCGTTCGGGTCTTGCCACTCGACGAAGCGCAAGCGCCAGCCATCCCTGGTAAGGACCTCGTTGCGCGCTGGCGAGGCGGCGAAGCGCTGGCCCTGGCCGTCCACGGCATAGCCCTGCAGCCAGTCGCGCAGCCCGGCCACCGGCAGCGGCCAGCCCAGCGTGCGCTGGGTCAGCGTGTCGATATCGGCTTCGCTCACCGGCGCGCGTCCCGACTGGGTCAGCGTTGCGGATTGCGGCGTGACTTCAATGGTGGCAATGGTCTGGCCCAGCGGGTTGGCCAGCGTGACGTCGACGCGGCCCGGACGCTGTGTCCAGTCATAATTGCCGGTCAGGGATTCCTGCCTGCCCTCCTTCTGGTAGTTGACCGACAAGCGGCCGCTCAGGTCGATGCTGTCGCGGTAGGCGCCCACGGTGGCGACATTGGAGCTGGTAGTGGCGCAGCCGGCAAGGATGGCAGCGCAGGCGAACAGGGACAGGCGTCGGGTAATCGGCATCGGCAAATGGGGCGGAATCGAAAACGTGGATTATTTCACAAGCTCTGGCGCAGGCGCGCCAGCGTGCTGCGCAGGGTGTCGTTCTGCGGGTCCTTGGCGCGCGCCTCGCGCCACAACTCCTGCGCGGCGGCCTGCTGCCCCTTCTGGAACAGCACCTCGCCCAGGTGCACGGCGATTTCCGGGTCGCGCCGCAGCGCATAGGCATTGCGCAGGTATTTTTCGGCCTCGTCCAGCTTGCCCAGGCGGTACTGGACCCAGCCCATGCTATCCATGATGAAGGGGTCGCCCGGCGCCATCTCGAGCGCCCTGGCGATCAGGGTGTAGGCTTCCTGCAGGCGCACATTGCGTTCGGCCAGCGAATAGCCGAGGGCGTTGTAGGCGTGGTGGTTGTCCGGCGCCAGCGCCATCACCTCGCGCAGCAGCTTTTCCATCACCTCGACGCGGCCGATCTTTTCGGCCAGCAGGGCGAAGTCGTACAGCAGGTCCGGGTTCTTCGGGAAGCGCTTGGCGGCGGCTTCCATCAGCGTATAGGCTTCCAGCATGCGGCCGGCATCGCGCAGCAGCTGCACCTCGGCCACCGCCACCTGGGCCTGCTGCGCCGGCTCGATGGGTTTCAGGCCGGCCAGCAGCTTGCGCCCGCCCGCCAAGTCGCCCTGCCTGGCCATCAATTGGGCGCGGCGCAGCTGGGCGCTGAACAGCAGCTGCGGGTCGGTGCCGCCAGGGACCTTGTCGAGCCAGGCCAGCGCGCCCGGGACATCGCCGCGCTCTTCCGCGATCTGGGCCAGGATCAAGAGCGCCCGGGTCGGGTCGCGCTCGTCGTCCGGATTACGGCCGAGCACCTCGACGAAGCGGGTGAAATAGCCTTCGGCGGCCTTGGCGTCGTTCATCTGGGTGGCCAGCACGCCCAGCGCGTACAGGTTGCCGGCATCGTCCGGACGTCCCTTGAGCAGGGTCTCGAACTGGGCGCGCGCCTGCGGGTACTGCTTCTGGTTGACCAGCACCCGGGCGTGCGCGGCGCGCACCTCGCGCGCCTCCGGATGGGTCTTCAGGAAGGCTTCCAGCATCGGAGCGATCTTCGCGTCGTCCCCGATGACCTGGGCCATCATGAGCACCGCGATTTCGGAATCCGGCTTGACGCTCAGTGCCGCCTGCGCCGCGCGCTGGGCCGCTTCCCGGTCGCCGCGCGCCAGGGCCGCCTGGGCGCGCACGATGTGCGCTTCGAATGTGTCGTTGTAGGGAGCGATGACGCGCTCGAGCATCGCATTGGCCGCGTCCTTGTCCTTGGCGCGGCCAAGCAGTTGCTGGATCTGGAACAGCAGCATGCCGCGCTTGTCCGCCGGCGCTTCCTTCAGGCGCTCCACGAAGATCGGTTCGACGTCGGCGATATTGTCCGAGGTGACCACCATGCCGACGAAGTACTGGGTCGCCTCGTCCGACTGCGGGTCGAGCTCGCGCCACAGGCGCACGGCGGCCAGGGTGTCGTCGGACTGGCGCGCGGCCACCGCCATCTCGGCCGCGCGGCGCGCCAGGCGCGGGTCGCGCGTCTGCTGGGCCAGCGACAGCATGGTGAGATACGGGCCCTGCCAGTCGCCCTTGCGGAATGCAAACTCGGCCTTAAGTAACTGGTTCAGCATGCTGCTGGTCAGCTCGATTTTCGGCAGCCGCGCTTCCACCTCGGCCCGTGCTTTCGCCTCCGCCTCCTCGGCGTCGGCCAACGGCGTGTCCGAGGTGGCGCTTGCGGCCCCGGGCGCGGCCTGCTGTGCGGTTTGCTGTCCGGGCGCGACAGCGCACGCCGCCAGGATGCTGGAGAGGGTTACAATGACGAAAGCGTTTTTCAAGGGAATTCCATTCTGAGATGTTGTCTCTGATTCTACGCTCAAGCATGCGCCCGCGTGCACTGCAGCGCGTTTACTTAATGGCTGCCTAAGAATTTACACCACTCCCCTTACCCCATGCCTGAACTGCCAGAAGTAGAAGTCACCCGGCGCGGTGTCGCGCCCCATATCGAAGGCCGCGTCGTCGAGGGGGCGGTCTTGCGCCGCGAAGGCCTGCGCTGGCCCTTCCCGCCCGGCTTGTCCGAGCTGCTGGCCGGCCGCCGCATCATTGCTACCGGCCGCCGCGGCAAGTACCTGCTGATCGAATTCGAGCACGGCACCCTGATCGTCCACCTCGGCATGTCTGGCCACCTGCGCGTGCTGCCGCCCGGGATCGAGCCGCGCAAGCACGACCACTTCGACCTGGTGGTGAACGGTCCGGAGGGACGGCAGGTGCTGCGCCTGCACGACCCGCGCCGTTTCGGCGCCGTGCTCTGGCACGGCAAGGACGAGGGCGAGCTCGAAGAACACCTGCTGCTGCGCGGGCTCGGCGTGGAGCCGCTGGGCGAGGGCTTTTCGGGCGAACTCCTGTGGCGCGAGACGCGCAAGCGCAATGCGCCGATCAAGCAGGTGCTGCTGGCGGGCGACATCGTGGTCGGCGTCGGCAACATCTACGCCTGCGAAAGCCTGTTCCGCGCCGGGATCAACCCGAAGACGCCGGCCGCGCGCATCAGCCGCGCCCGCTACGACCGCCTGGCCGAGGCCATCAAGGACATCCTGGCAGCCGCCATCGTGCAGGGCGGCAGCACGCTGCGCGACTTTATTGCGGTAAACGGGCAATCTGGGTATTTCCAGCAGACATATTTCGTCTATGATCGTGCTGGAGTGCCCTGCCGCAACTGTGGGTCGCCGGTCCGCCAGATCAAGCAGGGCCAGCGTTCGACCTTTTACTGCGTGCAGTGCCAGCGATGAATCGTAGGGTGGTCGGCTATGCCGACCGCGCGTCCAAACAGTAGACGCAGCGAGGCAGCGCACGCCGGAGCTGAACGCGCGGCCGGCCGAGCCGGCCACCCTACAAGAACGAGCTTAGATACATGCAGGATTTTCAACAGTATGGCGCCTGGCGCGCCGCCGTCGCGCAGCAGCTGGAGGGCTATGGCGCCGCGCTGCGCGAGGCCGCGCTGATCGACGGCGCCGGCGAGCAGCAGCTCGCGCGCGCCCTGGCGCGCCTGCGCGACGACCGCCTGTCGGTGGCTTTTGTTGCCGAGTTCTCGCGCGGGAAGACCGAGCTGATCAACGCGATCTTCTTCGCCGACTACGGCCAGCGCATCCTGCCGTCCAGCGCCGGACGCACCACCATGTGCCCGACCGAGCTGCTGTACGACCCGGCGCTGCCGCCCTGCATCCGCCTGCTGCCGATCGAGACGCGGCGCGGGCGCCTGTCCACCAGCGATTTCCGTGAAGACGCCGCTGCCTGGACCGTGCTGCCGCTCGAACTGGACGCCCCGGAGCGCATGACGGAGGCCTTCCGCCAGGTGAGCCAGACACGCCGCGTCCCCTCTCTCGAGGCGCAGGAATACGGCCTGTGGGATCCGGAAGACCCGGACCTGGCTTCCAGCCTGGGGGCGGACGGCACGGTCGAGATCCCACAATGGCGCCACGCCATCATCAACCTGCCGCACCCGCTGTTGAAACAGGGCCTGGTGATTCTCGACACGCCCGGCCTGAACGCGATCGGCACCGAGCCCGAGCTGACCCTCAAGCTGATCCCGAACGCGCACGCGGTGCTATTCGTGCTGGCCGCCGACACCGGCGTGACCAGGAGCGACATCGACGTCTGGCGCACCCACATCGGCGCCGGGCCGGGCCGCCTGGCGGTGCTGAACAAGATCGACGCCATGTGGGACGAACTGCGCTCGCCGCAGGAAAACGAGGCCGAGATCGCACGCCAGCAGCACGATGCCGCCCAGCTGCTCGGCCTGGATGCCGCACGCGTGTACCCGGTGTCGGCGCAGAAGGCCCTGGTCGGCAAGATCAACGGCGACATGGCCCTGTTCGAAAAGAGCCGCCTGGGCCTGCTGGAAGCCGCGCTGTTCCACGACCTGGTCCCGGCACGCCGCGCCATCATCGCGTGCCAGCTGCGCGAAGACATCGAGCAGCTGGCGGCCGGCCAGCAGGCGCTGGGCGCGGCGCGCATGCGCGACCTGGTCGAGCAGCTGCAGGAACTGAAAAGCCTGCGCGGCAAGAACCAGGGCGTAATCGCCCACATGATGCGCCGCGTCGAGCTGGAAAAGAAGGAATTCGACGCCAGCCTGTTCAAGCTGCAGGGCACGCGCGCGGTGTTCGCGCGCCTGTCCACCGAGCTGTACTCGACGCTGGGCATGGACGCCGTGCAGGAGCACACCGACGCCGTACGGGCGGCCATGCAGACGGCGCGCTTCGCGACCGGCATGCGGGCGCCGGTGCGCAGCTATTTCGAGGCGATGCGCTCCAACCTCGAGGCGTCATCGGGCAAGGTCGGCGAAATCGGCGCCATGATGGACAGCATGTACCGGAAGTTCTCGGCCGAGCATGGCCTGTCCCTGAGCAGCCCGATGTCGCTGTCGCTCGATCGCTACCGGCGCGAAATCGATGAGGTGGAAGCGCTGTTCCTGAAGCAGTTCGGCACCGCCACCCTGCTCATGACCAGCCGCGCCACCCTGCTCGAGCGCTTCTTCGACTCGATCGCCTCGCGCGTGCGCCACGTCTTCCGCGCCGCCAACACCGATGCCGAAGCCTGGCTGAAGGTGATCATGGCCCCGCTCGAGACGGCGATTCGCCAGCACCGCGACGGGCTACGCCACCGCCAGGCCTCGATCCAGCGCATCCATGACGCCACCGACAGCCTGGAACAGAAGATCGCCGCATTCGAGAGCAGCCAGCAGGCCTGGGACGGCACCCGCGCGCAGCTGGCAGGCATGGCCGAGCAGCTCGCCGCAGTATTGGAGAAACAAGCAGCATGAAACGCCTCACCGAATTCGACCAGCTGGCCGACCCGACTTTTTCACAAGCGGTGATCGACTGGCAACGCAGCCACGGCCGCCACACCCTGCCGTGGCAGAACACCACCGACGCCTACCGCATCTGGCTGTCCGAGATCATGCTGCAGCAGACCCAGGTGGCGGCAGTGCTCGGCTACTATGCGCGCTTCCTGGAGCGCTTCCCGACCGTGCAGGCGCTGGCCGACGCGCCGAGCGAGGACGTGATGGCGCACTGGAGCGGCCTGGGTTACTACACCCGGGCGCGCAACCTGCACGCCTGCGCCAAGCGCGTAGTGCAGGACTACGGCGGCGTGTTCCCAAGCGACCCGGCGCTGCTGGCCGAGCTGCCCGGCATCGGCCGCTCGACCGCCGCGGCGATCGCCGCGTTTTCAGCCGGCGCGCGCGCCGCGATCCTGGACGGCAACGTCAAGCGCGTGTTCGCGCGGGTGTTCGGCATCGACCAGTACCCGGGCGAGAAGCGGATCGAGGATGCGCTGTGGCGGCGCGCCGATGCGCTGCTGCCGGCGGAAGGGATCGAGTCGTACACGCAGGGCCTGATGGACCTGGGCGCGACGCTGTGCACGCGCAGCCGCCCGGATTGCCCGCGCTGCCCGCTGCAGGCACGCTGCATCGCCTACGCGACCGGGCGCACGGCGGAACTCCCGGTACGCAAGCCGAAGAAGGCCACGCCGGAAAAGCGCGCCGCGCTGCTGGTGGTGATCGACCGCGGACAGGTGCTGCTGGAGCAGCGCCCGGGGACCGGGATCTGGGGCGGGCTGATGTCGCTGCCGGAGGTCGACGGGCACCTTGGGGTGGATGTGGATGCCGTGTCATCGCTTGACGTCGCAAGGGCTGCCGCGCAGTTCGGGACCGTGGACGAGGTGCAGGCGCTCAGGCCGCTGGTGCATGTGTTCACCCACTACAAGTTGCATATCGCGCCGTGGCAGGTGACGCTGGATGCACGTGGGAGTGCAACCGGCAGGCACCTGTGGTGGGACCTGCATGCGATCGGAGAGGCGCCGCTGCCGGCGCCGGTGAAGAAGTTGCTGCAGGAGCTGGGGGCGCCGGGCCTGTTCGACTAGGCCTCAGAAGTGATCGAGCGAAAAAATCCTGCGATGCTCCCGGATCGCATACCGGTCCGTCATCCCCGCAATGTAGTCCGCAATCTTCCTCGCCTGCCGCATCGGATCCCCTTCCACCTGATAGTCGTTCGGCAGCAGCACCGGGTCAAGCAGGAAGGCCTCGAACAGCTCGCGCACGATGCGGCTGGCTTTCACGCGCATGCGGTTCACCTGGAAGTGCCGGTACAGATTCGCGTACAGGAAGCGTTTCAGGGCCGTGGTCTCCGCGCGCATCTGCGGCGAGAAGCGGATTAAGGGCGGCGAGGCGCGCACGTCGTCGATATCCTTCGGCGCCGCTTCCTCCAGCAAGGCCCGTGAAGTCTCGACCAGGTCGGCCGTCATCGCCGTGATCATCAGGCGGATCGTCTCGTACAGCGCGCGCCGTCCCGGCAGGCCCGGATACCGGGTCTCTACCGTATGGCGGTGGCGCGCGAACAGCTCCACTTCTTCCATCTGCGCCATCGTCAACAGGCCGGAACGCAGGCCGTCGTCGATGTCGTGGTTGTTGTAGGCGATCTCGTCGGCCAGGTTGGTCAGCTGCGCTTCCAGGCTGGGCTGGCTGCGCTCCATGAAACGGCGCCCGAGCTCGCCCAGCTGGCGGGCGTTCGCCAGCGAGCAGTGCTTGAGGATGCCCTCGCGCGTTTCGAAGGTGAGGTTGAGGCCGTCGAAGGCGCCGTAGTGCTCTTCCAGCTCGTCCACCACGCGCAGGCTCTGCAGGTTGTGCTCGAAGCCGCCGTAGTCCTTCATGCACTCGTTGAGCACGTCCTGGCCGACGTGGCCGAAAGGCGTGTGCCCGAGGTCGTGCGCCAGCGCGGTGGCTTCGACCAGGTCTTCGTTCAGCCCCAGGCTGCGCGCCAGCGTGCGGCCGATCTGGGCCACTTCGATGCTGTGCGTGAGGCGGGTGCGGAACAGGTCGCCCTCGTGGTTCAGGAAGACCTGGGTCTTGTACTCGAGCCGGCGGAAGGCGGTCGAGTGGATGATGCGGTCGCGGTCGCGCTGGAACTCGCTGCGCGACCCTGCCGGCGGCTCGATGTGGGTCCGGCCGCGCGACTTCGACGAATGGGCTGCATAAGGGGCAAGGCGTGCGTCGAAGTCCATGGCGTTTACTCCTGGCAGGCGGCCACGCAGTTGGCCAATGTTGCCCGCAGGATCTCCGGCGGCACAGTCGTGATCGACGGGCTGCCCAGGGGCTTGAGCAGGATGAACTTGATCTCCCCGCCCTCGTTCTTCTTGTCCACCGCCATCAGCTCGATCCAGCGATCAGGGCCGAGGTCGGGCGCCACGGTCGGCAGGCCGGCCGCCTGCACCAGCTTGCGCACGCGCTCCACGGTCGCCGCGTCGATCAGGCCGAGGCGCGCCGACAGGTCGGCCGCCATCACCATGCCGCAGCCGACCGCTTCGCCGTGCAGCCAGGTGCCGAAGCCCAGGCCGGCCTCGATCGCGTGGCCGAAGGTGTGGCCGAAATTCAGCACCGCGCGCAGGCCGCCTTCGCGTTCGTCCTTGCGCACGACCTCCGCCTTGATCTCGCAGGAGCGCGCGATGGCGTAGGCCATCGCCTCGGGCTCGCGCGCCACCAGCTTGGCGATGTTGGCCTCGATCCAGTCGAAGTAGGCGGCGTCGAGGATGGCGCCATGCTTGATCACCTCGGCCAGGCCGGCCGCCAGTTCGCGCGGCGGCAGGGTGTCGAGGGTGGCGGTGTCGGCGATCACGGCGCGTGGCTGGTAGAACGCGCCAATCATGTTCTTGCCGAGCGGGTGGTTGATGCCGGTCTTGCCGCCCACCGAGGAATCGACCTGCGACAGCAGCGTGGTCGGCACCTGCACGAAAGGCACGCCGCGCATGTAGCTGGAGGCGGCAAAGCCGGCCAGGTCGCCGATCACGCCGCCGCCCAGCGCCACCACGGTGGTCTTGCGGTCACACTTGTGCTGGAGCAGCGCGTCGAACACCAGGTTCAGCGATTGCCAGTTCTTGTGCTCCTCGCCGTCGGGCAGGATGATCTCGACCACTTCGCGGCCGGCCGCGCGCAGGGCGCCGGCGACGCGCGCCAGGTACAGCGGCGCGACGGTGGTGTTGGTGACGATGGCGGCCTTGCCACCGTCGATATGGCGCGCCAGCAGCGTGCCGTCGTCCAGCAGGCGGGGGCCGATCGTGATCGGGTAGCTGCGCTCGCCCAGTTCGACGTTGAGGATGGTGGGTGCCGCTTGGTTCATTGCATTCATCGGGTCGCTTGCCAGCCGGCGCGCGCGGGCGGACGCATAAGCGGCATCCTGCGCGGCGAGCTGGTCCAAAATGATCTGTACCATCGATTGTACGTTAGGTCGGCCGGTATCGATGACGAGGTCCGCGATCTCGCGGTACAGCGGGTCGCGCTGGGCCAGCAGTTCCTCGAGTTTGGTGCGCGGGTCGGCGGTCTGCAGCAGCGGGCGGTTCTTGTCGTGCGCGGTGCGCTGCAGGATGCTGCCGATCGAGGCGCGCAGGTAGACCACTGTGCCGCGCTCGGCCAGCAGCGCGCGGCTGGCGGGATTCAGCACCGCGCCGCCGCCGGTGGCCAGCACCAGTCCGTCCTGCGCGCTCAGCTCGCGGATCATGTCCGCTTCGCGCCGCCGGAAACTGGCCTCGCCCTCGATCTCGAAGATCCAGGGGATCGAGGCCCCGGTGCGCGCTTCGATCTCGTGGTCGGAATCGACGAAGCGCATGCCGAGCTTGCGCGCCAGCTGGCGGCCGATGGTGGTCTTTCCCGCCCCCATCAGGCCGACCAGGAAGATGTTGTTGTTCTTGGGATGAGGCACTGCCAGGTCCGCAGAAATGAAAAAAGACGGCCAGTATAGACTGGCCGCCTGATTTTGCGTCAAACCCGCAAGACAGAGGGCTGTCGAAACCGCCCCTTAGATGTACTTGAACTTGTAGGAGGTTACGGTATTCCTCGGGGTTTTGACGTCCAGGGTAAACCCGCCCGCGCTACAGCTGGCGTCCGGCGTTACCGTGATGGTATGCAGCGTTCCTCCGCGCGCCGTGGTATTGACTACCGATGACGGAGCCACGGTAGAGACCGTCACCTTGCTGGCATCAGTCGTCGTGAGTGCCGTGTTTCTCGGCATTGGATTATTCAGGCTGTCGGTCAGGCGGAAGCGCAAGTCGACCGCCGAGCAGGTCGCACCGTTCGTGCCCTTCAGGTCAGTCGCTTCACCGTCGGCCGCAGTCCAGTCGCGCCAGGTGCCGTCGCTTTCGCGGAACTGCCGAATCAGGCGCGCATGGGAGCCGCTGAACACAAGTTCGATCGAGCGGCGGATGTAGTTCAGCCCCCATTCCTTGTTACCCTCCGGCTTGTAGCCGCCACCGCCGTAGGGGAACGGCAGGTCGCCCTTCTGCGCGTTGTATACGCCGTCACCGTCAGCGTCCAGGAACGGGTCGCCCATGTCGCCCTGCTGTCCGGTCGCGGGCTGCGGGAACTCTTCGCCGCCGCTCAGGCATTTGTCGACCAGCGGACGGTAGGGCGTGGCGGCCGGGGAGAGGCAGGTGTACTGTCCGTCGCCGTTCGCGTCCACGAAATTCTCGATACCCTGGGCATAGGCCAGCACCGTGACGCGGGCGTCGAGCGGGCGGAATTCCTGCGAACGCAGGGTCACGGTACAGGCGCCGTCCTTGGTCAGGCAGGCGCCCTGGGCCGCCGAGCCGATCGAACCGCCTTCAGTCACGAAGTTGACCGCGGTGTTGTCCGACACGGGGTTGCCGTACTGGTCAGCCATCATCACCGTGACCTCGGTTTCCTCGCCGTCGCGGTTCCAGCCCTCGATGTTGTAGGTCTCGGCGCTCATCGACATGAACTTCTGGATCGGCAGGCCGGTGGACACGGTCAGCGTGTCGGACAGGCCGCTAATCTTGACGCCATTGCGCGTCGCCTCGGCCAGCACACGCACCGGGGTCGGAATCGTGCCCGACGAGACCATGGTCGTGACCAGGCCGCTCGCATCGGTGGTGGCGTTCTTGGGCACGACGGCCAGACCGCCGGTGGTGGTGGTCGGGGTAAAGTCCACGTTCACGCCGCGCAGGCCGTTGCCCTGCTGGTCGACGACGCGGAAGCTCAGCTGGGCCGTTTCCGAGCGCCCCAGCCCGCCTGAACCCTTCAGCACGATCGAGCTGCCGGTGGCGCTGCTGCCGGTGAACTGGATGGCGCCGATGTTGGCGGCATCGACGTCGATACCGATGGTCTGGCTCGAGTTGCCAACCGAGATGGTGATGGTGTCGCGACCCAGGGTGCAGCCGTTGTTGGTGTAGGTGGCAACCTGGACGCCGTTGGCGAAGGCACCCGGCACCAGGGTGGCGCTGCCCATGCCCACGCACAGCGAGCTCATGTTCAGACCCGACACCGAGCTTGCCGGCTGGCCACCGCTGGTCACGGGGATGTTCAGCGACACGGTGCTGAAGGCCGGCAGGCGGCCGGTCTGGGTCGAACCGAAGCTCAAGGTGCCGACCGTCAGGGGAGCGGCGCCGACGGCGATATTGCTGGTAGCGGCCACGGTCTTGCCTTCGACCACCGAGGTCGCGGTGATCGCGGTCGCGCCGGCCGAGGTGGTGCCCGCCGGCTTGACCGACACCACGGCCACGCCGTTGGCATCGGTCAGGGCGGAGCCAGTGTCCGGAGTGAAGGTAACGAGGCTGGCGGCGCTCGCGCTGAACTGGACAATGACGTTCGCGGCCGGCTTGCCGGCGGCGGTCAGGACGGTCGCCTTGACCGAGGCGCTCTGGCCGCCGGACAGCGAGGTGATGGCGGCGCCGCTGCCGTCATTCAGCGCAAGGCTGACCTTGGGCTCGCTGGTGGTCGGGGTACCGGTACCGCCCGAGCCCGTGCCGCCCGAGCCGGTGCCGCCCGTGGCGCCCGGATTGCCGCCTCCGCCGCCGCAGGCAACGAGCATGGCGGCGGCAAGGCCGATCGCGGTCCAGCGGCCGATCGTACTCCGGACATCATGTTTTGGAGAGTAAAGCATGACTTCTGTTCTTTCTATTGTTATGTCGTTGTAATGTCTCGTTCGGGCGCCGCGCTCAGCGTCCCGCCGCCGCGTCGGTCACGATCTTCGGCGTGATGAACACCAGCAGTTCGGTCTTGGTGCTTTCGCGGCCGGTCGTCTTGAACAGATAGCCGAGCACCGGCACGTCGCCCAGCAGCGGGACCTTGCTTTCGTTGTTGCGTTCGGTCTGCTGGTAGATACCGCCCAGCACCACCGTGCCGCCGTTCTCGACCATGACCTTGGTCTTCACGTGCTGCGTATTGATCGCCGGGCCGGCGCGGGTTTCCTCGCCCTTCGAGTCCTTGTTGACGTCGACGTCGAGCACGACGTTGCCGTCCGGGGTGATCTGCGGCGTCACTTCCAGGCGCAGGTTGGCCTTCTTGAAGGTGATCGAGGTCGCGCCGCTGCTGGTGGCGACCTGGAACGGCAGCTCGACGCCCTGCTCGATCACGGCGACCTGCTTGTCTTCGGTGACCACGCGCGGGCTCGAGATGATCTTGCCCTTGCCGTCTGCTTCCAGGGCCGACAGTTCCAGGTTGAGGAAGCGGTTGGCGGCCGAGGAGAACAGGCTGAAGGCCAGCGAGGACGCCGGCGTGCCGCCGATCGGCGCGGCCGGCAGGTTGACCATGGTGGTGTTGGTGTAGCCGTCGCCTTCGTCCGGGGTCTGTCCGGTGACCTGGCCCACGCCGGTCAGGTTGCCGCCGATCGCGACGCGCTCGTTGCCCTTGACCTGCCAGCCCGAATCGCCGCCGCGCAGGGTGCGCAGGTCGGCAAAGCCCAGCTTGGCGCCGAGGTTGCGCGAGAAGCCGTCGTTCGCTTCCACCAGGCGCGCCTCGATCAGCACCTGCTTGGAGGCGACGTCGGTCTTCTGGATCAGCTTGCGGATGTCCTCGATCTTGGCGGCGATGTCGGTCACGAACAGCTGGTTGGTGCGCGGGTCGATGATGGCGCTGCCGCGCTTGGACAGCACGCGGTTCCGGTTGCTGGTGTCGGCGGAAGCGCCGCCGTCCGGATCCAGGCCGAACACGGTGCGGAAGGCCTCGACCTTCTGGTAGTTCAGCTGGAAGATCTCGGAGCGCAGCGGCTCGAGGTCGGCGATCTGGGCGCGCTGCTCGAGCTCGAGCTTTTCCTTGGTCAGCAGTTCTTCGCGCGGCGCGATCCACAGCACGTTGCCGTTCTTGCGCATGTCCAGGCCCTTGGCCTGAAGGACCACATCGAGTGCATGGTCCCATGGCACGTCGCGCAGATGCAGGGTCAGGTTGCCGGTGACGGAATCGCTGGCAATGATGTTCAGATTCGAGATGTCGGCGATCGCCTGTAGCGCGGCGCGCACTTCGACGTTCTGGAAATTGAAGGACAGCTTCTCGCCGCGGTAGCCGCTAGCGTTGCCGCCCGGTCGGTTCGGGTCTTCCTTGACCGGACGCACGTCGACGATCAGCTGGGTGTCGCTCTGGTACACCGACTGTTCCCATGCTCCTTGGGCGTCGATGGTCATGCGCACGTTCTCGCCCTGGGCCACGGTGGTGATGCGCGAGACCGGCGTGCCGAAGTCGGTCACGTCGAGGCGGCGCCGCAGCGTCTCCGGCAGGCCGGTGCGCAGGAAGTCGACGATCACCTGGTTGCCGGCCTGGCGCACGTCGACGCCAACCTGGCCGTTCGGCAGGTCGACCACGACACGGCCCTCGCCGTTGCTGCCGCGGCGGAAGTCGAGGTCGCGCAGCAGTTGCTTTGCGCCAGCGGCGGCGGGCGCGCTCGACGCGACCGGCATGCCCGACGCATTCACGGCCTGGGCGACGCCGCCCGAGCCTTCGACGGTGACGATCACCGACTTGCCGTCGACGGCGGTGGCATAGTTCAGCGCGCGCGCCATGTTCAGCACCAGGCGGGTGCGCGCGCCGGCCTGCACCACGTTCAGGCTGCGCACGTCGCCGAGGTTGATGTCCTGCGAAGTCTTGCCGGTCGCGTTGCTGGTGGCGCCGAAGTCCAGCGCGATGCGCGCCGGATTGGTGATCGAGAAACCGATCGGCGGCTTGGCCGGCGCTTCGCGCATGGCGATGTTCAGGACCACGTTGGCGCCCTGCTGGTTGGCCGTGATCGATTCGATGGCATTCGCGGGCAACTGAGCCTGGGCCGCGGCGGCGCCCGCGGCAAGCGTCAGCAGGACAGCAGCGCCGCAGCGCGCCAGCCAGGCCGGCACGGTGATGCGGAGGGTGCGAATGGTTTGCGTGTTCATGCCTGGGCTCATTTCCCGGTCTCCTTGCTTTCCGCCAGCTCGATCGTCGCCTTGCGCTCGACCCAGTCGCCGGTGGCGTCCTGCACTGTTTCCCTGATGTCGATCGCGCCTTCGCTGATGCGCGTGACCAACCCGTGATTCTGTCCGATGCGCTGGCCCGCCTTGACCCGATAGATCTGCGCGTCGATCTGCACCAGCGCGTAGCTGGCGCCGCCCTTCTGCAGGGTGCCGACCATGCGCATGACGTCGAGCGGGTAATGCTCGAGCACCTCGCGCGGCCGGCTCTCGTCCGGCTGCAGCGGATTGGTGCTGGTCGCCGCCATCCGCGCCAACTCACCCAGCAGCTTGGCCTCGCTGAAGGGCTCGACCGCTTCGCCCGGGTTGTAGGCGTAGGGGACGAATTCCTTCGGTTCCGGCAGCGGTTTCACCTTGGGGACGGTCTCGCGCTCGACCTGCTTCATCCAGTCGCGCACCTCCTGCACGTCGCCGTCGCCGCAGCCGGCTAGCAGGGCCGCCGCGCCGAACGCGCAGACGAACTGCATCAGCTTGCGCGTCATTTCGCCGCTCCTTCCTTGACCTTCTTCTTGTCCTTGCGCGCCTTCTTCTGCGCGCCGATCTCGTCGGCGTCGAGGTAGCGGAAGGTCTTGGCCACCGCTTCCAGCTGCAGCCCGCCGTCGCGCGTCGTCAGGATCATGTTGTTGAGCGTGACAATGCGCGGCAGGTGGGCCATGTCGGCGGCGAAGGCGCCGACATCGTTGTACTTGCCGCTCACCTTGATGTCGATCGGCAGTTCGGCGTAGTAGTCGCGGATCACTTCCTGGCCCGGCTTGAACAGCTCGAACTGCAGGCCGCGGCCGACGCCGGCCTGGTTGATGTCGGACAGCAGGTCCGCCATTTCCGACTTGCTCGGCAGCTGCTTCTCGAGGCGGACCACGTACTGGTCGACCTGGGCCTTCTGGGCCTGCAGGGCGTCGAGGTTGATCGCCTGGGCCATCTTGATCTTGTATTCTTCGCGCAGGCTGGCTTCCTGGGCGGCGAGCCTTTCCTGTTCCTGGAACTGCTCGCTCCAGTAGAAGAAATAGCCGAGGCCGATGACGGCCGCCATCACGCCGGCCGCGCACAGCAGGCGCGGGGCCAGCGGCCACTGCCCGGGCTGGCGGCCCTGCAGGTCCTGGAACTGGGCGGCGAGCTGGGCGCCGAGGTCTTTGAGATCGATATTCATGGTGTTCCTGCCGCCTTGGCCAGCTTGGCGCCCGGCTTGCCGTCGACTTGCGCTTCCTGCTCGCGCGGGCGCTTGATCGCCACGTCCATCTGGAACTCGACGACCCGGCGCGCCGTCGCCTTGCCCTGGCCCAGGGTGGAGACCCGCACCTCGGTCAGGTTCGGGCGTTCCAGCCAGGGCGAGGAACCGGACACGTTGCGCAGCAGTTCGGCGACACGCTCCTGCGACTGCGCATAGCCGTTCAGCGTCACCCGCTGGCCGTCCTGGCGGAAGGATTTCAGGTAAACGCCCTCCGGCGTCTGGCGCACCAGTTCGTCGAGCACGTAAACAGGCTGGTTGCGGTCGCTCTGCAGGTCCTCGACGGCCTGCTGGCGTGCCTTCAGGGCCTCGATTTCTTCCTTCAGGGTCTTGATCTGGCCGATCTTCTTGTCCAGTTCCGCGCTGGCCTGCTTGAGCACCAGGTTGCGTTCGTTCTGGACCGAGATGCGGCTGGCGTTCCAGGCGCCGACCAGCAGCACCACGGCGGCGCCTGCGACGCCGCCCGCCGCCAGCATGGCCACGAACGCCGCCTGCTTCTGCTTGCGCTTGGCTTCGCGGTGGGGTAACAGGTTAATGCGGATCATCAGCCGAACCTCCGCAGGGCCAGGCCGCAGGCGACCAGGTAGGCCGCGCCTTCCTGGCGCAGCTGCTGTTCACGCACGAGGGAACCGTAGGACATGCCCTGGAAAGGCGCCACGACGCTGCTCGGGATGCGGGTGCGGCTGCCGATCAGTTCGAGGAGGCCAGGCAGCGCGGCGCAGCCGCCGCCCAGGTAAAGCTGGTCGATCCGGGTGTACGGCGTGGAGGTGAAGAAGAACTGGATCGCACGCGTGACTTCCAGCGCGGCGCTTTCCAGGAAAGGCTGGAGCAGCTCGGCGCGGTAGTTCTCCGGCAGGTCGTCGGCGCGCTTGCGGGTTTCGGCGTCCTCGAAGGACAGGCCGTAGGCGCGCACGATGTCCTGGGTCAGGGTATTGCCGCCAAAGGGCTGCTCGCGCTCGTAGATGGTCTCGCCGTCCTGCAGCACCGACACGTGGGTGGCTTGGGCGCCGATCTGGAACAGCGCCACGATCTGCCCGGGCTTGGCATTCGCGCTTCTCGCCAGCGCGGCGCGCGCGGCATAGGATTCGATGTCCATCACGGTGGCCGTCAGGCCGGCCGCTTCGGCGATCGCCACGCGGTCCTCGACCTTTTCGCGGCGCGCGGCGGCCAGCATGACTTCCATGTCTTCGGCCGAGTTCGGGGCCTGGCCGATCACGTCGAAATCCAGGCTCACTTCGTCCAGCGCGAACGGGATGTACTGGCTGGCCTCGGACTCCACCTGCACTTCCAACTGGTCTTCCGACAGGCCGGCCGGCAGGATGATCTTCTTGGTGATGACCGCGGCGGGCGGCATGCCGAGCGCCACGTGCTTGGCCTTGGTGCCGCTCTTTTTCCAGACCCGGCGCACGGCCTCGGCCACCTGCTCGATGTTTTCGATGTTGCCGTCCACGACCGCGCCACGCGGCAGCGGTTCGGCGGCATAGCGCTCCAGGCGCAGTTCACCCTTGCCGGCGTCTTCCAGCTCGACCAGGCGGACGCCCGACGTGCTGATATCGAGCCCGGCCAGCGGCGGACTCGATTTCCCGAACAAGGAACCTAGATTGATCACGAGCGTACTCCTCGGCTGCCCTTCCCGCCTGACGCAGGATCTTGTGTTGAACGCCCGCTGGGGGGTATGTCCTGTTAACTCAATGAGTTGGTGCATATTTATGAGGCACCGTGTTAGATCGTACTTAAAAGGATGCACCCAGACAAGATATTTCTATGAGGGAACACATCAATCCGGCGCGTGCGCGCCACACTCTGGCATAGAGTGTTATCACCCCTGCCACGACCGTTTCCAGCTTGCCATTGTTCCGCTTGCTTAGGCTTAAGTTCTGACTCAGCAGTCCGTGTGTCAGCTCCGAAAGCCCTGACTTATAATGGGACGGTTCAAGGGAGTAAAAACCAGCATGAAAGAGAAACAATCGCCCAAATCGGGCGCCTCGAAGTACAGTCCCAAGCGCCTGATCCTGATGGCCTTCGGGGCCCTCACCGGCCTGGCCGCCATCGGCGTGCTGGTGCTCGTGTTCGCGCTTGCGATGGCCTACCCGAACCTGCCCGCGCTCGACACCATCACCGACTACCGGCCCAAGATGCCGCTGCGGATCTTCACCGCCGATAACGTCCTGATCGGCGAATTCGGCGAGGAGCGCCGCACCCTGGTGCGTTTCAAGGACATCCCGGACGTCATGAAGAAGGCGGTGCTGTCGATCGAGGACGACCGCTTCTACGAGCACAGCGGCATCGACTACTGGGGCATCCTGCGCGCGGCGTTCCGCAACGCCACCACGACGACGCGCCAGGGCGCCTCGACCATCACCCAGCAGGTGGCGCGCAACTTCTTCCTGTCGTCCGAGCAGACCTTCAAGCGCAAGGCCTATGAGGCGATGCTGGCCTGGAAGATCGAGAAGAACCTCTCCAAGGACCAGATCCTCGAGCTCTACATGAACCAGATCTACCTGGGCCAGCGCGCCTTCGGCTTCCAGTCGGCGGCCCAGATCTACTTCGGCAAGGACCTGCGCGACATCAGCGTGGCCGAAGCCGCGATGCTGGCCGGCCTGCCAAAGGCGCCATCTGCGTATAACCCGGTGGTCAACCCGACCCGCGCCAAGACCCGCCAGCAGTACATCCTGCAGCGCATGCGCGATCTCGGCTACATCACCGAAGCCCAGTACGCGCAGGCCAAGAACGAGCGGCTCACGATCAAGACCGACAGCACCGCCTTCGGCGTGCACGCCGAGTACGTGGCCGAGATGGCGCGCCAGCTGGTCTACGAGCAGTTCAAGGAAGACACCTACACCCGCGGCCTGAACGTGTTCACCACCATCACCAAGGCCGACCAGGACGCGGCCTACCTGGCGGTGCGCCGCGGCGTGATGGAGTACGAGCGCCGCCACCCCTACCGCGGCCCTGAATCGTATATCGACATCCCCAGCAGCAAGGGCGAGGCCGACGAAGCCATCGAGGCCGAGCTGGCCGAGCACCCGGACAGCGACAACATCGTCGCCGCCATCGTGCTGAAGGCCTCGCCGACCGAGGTGACCGCCACCATCGCCTCGGGCGAGACCATCAAGATGACCGGCCCGGGCCTGTCCTTCGCCAGGGCCTGGCTGTCGGAGAAGGCGGCGCCGAACCGCCGCCTGCGCCGCGGCGCGGTGATCCGCGTGATGCAGGACGACGAGTCGAAATGGGTCATCACCCAGATGCCGGAAGTGGAATCGGCCTTCGTTGCGGCCAGCACCGAGGACGGCGCGATCCGCGCGCTGGTGGGCGGCTTCGACTTCAACCGCAACAAGTTCAACCACGTGACGCAGGCCTGGCGCCAGCCGGGCTCCTCGTTCAAGCCCTTCATCTATTCGGCTTCGCTCGAGCGCGGCCTGTCGCCGGCGACCATCGTCAACGACGCCCCGATCAGTTTTGACGCCGGTCAGACCGGCGGCCAGGCCTGGGTGCCGAAGAACTACGACAACCGGTACGAGGGCCCGATCACCATGCGGCGCGGCCTGACGCAGTCGAAGAACATGGTCTCGATCCGCATCCTGAACAAGATCGGCGCGCGCTACGGCCAGGAATTCGCGACCCGCTTCGGCTTCGACGCCGAGCGCAACCCGGCCTACCTGACGCTGGCCCTGGGCGCCGGCTCGACCACGCCGCTGCAGATGGCCGGCGCCTATGCCGTGTTCGCCAACGGCGGCTACCGCATCAGCCCCTACATCATCTCGAAGGTGACCGACAGCGACGGCAAGGTGCTGTCCGAAGCGCGTCCGGAGCGCGCCGGCGTCGAGGCCAACCGCGTGATCGACGCGCGCAACGCCTTCCTGGTCGACAGCATGCTCAAGGACGTGGTGCGCTACGGTACCGCGACCAAGGCCATGGCGCTCAAGCGCACCGACCTCGCGGGCAAGACCGGCACCACCAACGATTCGGTCGACGCCTGGTTCGCCGGCTACAACCCGAAGCTGGTGGGCGTGGCCTGGATCGGCTACGACCAGCCGAAGAACCTCGGCAACCGCGAGACCGGCGGCGGCCTGGCCCTGCCGATCTGGATCAACTACATGGGCAAGGCGCTGAAAGGCGAGGAAAACGTCGAGCGCGACGTGCCGCCGGGGCTGATCCTGGCCAACGGCGAGTACTACTATGCCGAGATGCCGCCGGGCACCGGGGTGGCGACGCTGGACGTCGGCCCGCCGCCGGCGCCGGCCGAGCAGAAGCAGCGCGACGCGGTCAGGAACGAGTTGTTCTGATTTTTGACCGAATGGTAAAAAAATGGCGACCCGCGGGTCGCCATTTTTACGTCCGCCGCAAGGGAATCACCCCATCGAAACCGGCGCCCCGCCCTGCTCGGTCACATACTGCGACAGCGAGGCGAACAGCTCGGTATCGTCGCGGGTATTGCGCCACTGGTCGCCGACGCGCTTGTAGTGGTAGCCGCCCGAGCGCGCCGCCACCCACATTTCCTGCAGCGGGGCCTGGCTGTTGATGATGATCTTCGACGCGTTGTCCAGGAATTCGACTTCCAGCACGTTGCCGCTGCGCTTGCACTCGACGTCGACCACGTCGTCGTCGTTCAGCTTGTCGAGGCAGGCCTCGATGCGGTCAAGGGTGCTTTCGGCCAGCGCCAAAAATTCGGATTCGGTCATGCTACACTCCAAAGTTCGCTAATCAAACCCCCATTCTAATCGTGAACTCCACCATCGCACGTCTTTCCGGTGCCGGCCTGGTGGCCGTGCTTCTCGCCGGCTGCGGCCAGACGGGTCCGCTCTACATGCCGAACCCGCCGGCCAAGCCCTCCGCAGCCGCCGTGGCGGAAGCCAATCCGCAGCCAGCCCAGCCAGTTCCATCGAATAACGCCTCCACCCCGGCCCCAACCAAGTAAGCTTACCCATGTCGCACTTCCAGTACCAGAACGGCGTCCTGCACGCCGACAGCGTTGCCCTGCCCGCCATCGCCGAACAATTCGGCACGCCGACCTATGTCTATTCGAAGTCGGCGCTGCTGGAAAACTTCCGCGCCTATTCCGATGCCTGCAAGGGCCGCGACGCACTGGTGTGCTACGCGATGAAGGCCAACTCGAACCTGGCCATCCTCGACCTCCTGAACCGCGAAGGCGCCGGCTTCGACATCGTCTCGGGTGGCGAGCTGCTGCGCGTGATCGCCGCCGGCGGCGACCCGGGCAAGACCATCTTCTCGGGCGTCGGCAAGACCGTCGAGGAAATGCAGCTGGCGCTGGAAAAGGGCATCCTGTGCTTCAACGTCGAATCGATCCCGGAACTGCACCGCCTCAACGAAGTGGCCGGCAGCATGGGCAAGCGCGCGCCGGTGTCGCTGCGCGTGAACCCGAACGTGGACGCCAAGACCCACCCCTACATCGCCACCGGCCTGAAGGCCAACAAGTTCGGCGTGGCGTTCGACGATGCCCTGGACACCTACCGCACCGCGGCCTCGCTGCCGAACCTGGACGTGGTCGGCATCGACTGCCACATCGGCTCGCAGCTGCTGGACGACGCGCCGCTGCTGGAAGCGCTGGACAAGCTGATCGAGCTGATCGACACCCTGGCCGGCGAAGGCATCGTGCTGCACCATCTCGACATCGGCGGCGGCCTGGGCGTGAACTACGGCGCCGAGGGCGACAAGCCGCCGGTGCCGGTGGGCGACTACCTGGGCCGCCTGTTCGCCCGCATCGACGCCTGGCGTGCCGAGAAGTACGAGGGCAAGCCGGTCAAGGTGATCTTCGAACCGGGCCGCTCGATCGTGGCCGATACCGGCGTGCTGCTGACCAAGATCGAATTCCTCAAGCCGGGCGTGGAAAAGAACTTCGCCATCGTCGACGCGGCCATGAACGACCTGATGCGTCCGACCCTGTACCAGGCCTGGATGGGCGTGCAGCCGGTCAGCCCGCGCGAAGGCGCCAAGCTGACCTATGACGTGGTGGGTCCGGTGTGCGAATCGGGCGACTGGCTGGCGCGCGAGCGCGATCTCGCCGTCGAGCCGGGCGACCTGCTGGCGATCATGACCGCCGGCGCCTACGGCATGACCATGGCCTCGAACTACAACACCCGCGGCCGCGCGGCCGAGGTGATCGTCGACGGCGACCAGGTCCACGTGATCCGCCAGCGCGAGAATCCGGCCGATCTGTTCGCGCTGGAATCGATGCTGAAGTAAAAACAAAGCCCGCTCGTTGCGGGCTTTCTTTCATGCGCGCGCGGCCTGCGTCTTCTTCGCCGCGCTCCAGTACACGCGCAATCCCAGCAGCGCCGCCACGATCACACCAAAAATGATCGGCTCCTGGAAGTCGTTCTTCCCCGCCTTCATCCACCAGAAATGCAGGATGCCCAGCGGCGCCACCACATAGATCAGGCGGTGCAGCCACTGCCACCGTTTGCCGCCCAGCCGCCTGATCATCGCATTGGTACTGGTCGCCGCCAGCGGAATCAGGAGCACGAAGGCGATGAAGCCCACCGTGATGAAGGGCCGTTTCACCACGTCCTTGAGCATCCCGGCGACGTCGAAGAAGTGATCGAACCAGAAGAAGCAGGTGAAGTGCAGCAGCGCATAGAAGAAGGCGAACAGCCCCAGCATGCGCCGCAGCCGCACTACCCAGTTCCAGCCCGTGAAGCGGCGCAGCGGGGTCACCGCCAGCGTGATGCACAGGAAGTACAGGGTCCAGTCGCCGGTGCCGCGCGTGAGGAATTCGAGCGGCTCGACCGGCACGCCCTGAAACACCAGCCAGGCCATGCGCAGGAAAGGCAGCAGCGCCAGCACGAACACCACCGCCTTGAACGTGCCGACCTGCTTGTTGGACGGAGTGAACGCCATCAGTAGAACTTCTTCAAGTCCATGCCGCTGTACAGCGAGGCGACCTGGTCGTAGCCGTTGAACATCAGGGTCTTGCGCTTGCGCTGGAAGAAGCCGTCCTCGCCGATGCGGCGCTCGGTAGCCTGCGACCAGCGCGGGTGGTCCACGTTCGGGTTCACGTTCGAATAAAAGCCGTATTCGCTCGGGGCCGAGTCGTTCCAGGCGGTGCGCGGCTGGCGGCTCACCAGGCGGATCCGGACGATCGACTTGGCCGACTTGAAGCCGTACTTCCAGGGCACGATCAGGCGCACCGGCGCGCCGTTCTGGTTCGGCAGCACCTGGCCGTACATGCCCACGGTAAGCAGCGTGAGCGGATGCATGGCCTCGTCCATGCGCAGGCCTTCCACATAGGGCCAGTCGAGCACGCCGCTGCGCAGGCCCGGCATCTGCTTGCGGTCGGCCAGGGTGGTGAACTCGACGTACTTGGCATTGGCGGTCGGCTCGACTTGCTTGAGCAGGTTCGACAGCGAATAGCCGACCCAGGGAATCACCATCGACCAGCCCTCGACGCAGCGCAGGCGGTAGACGCGCTCTTCCAGCGGCGCCAGCTTGAGGATGCGGTCGATGTCGAGCGTGACCGGCTTTTTCACCTCGCCCTCGATCGTCACCGTCCACGGCCGGGTGCGCAGGCTGTGCGCGTTCTCGACCGGGTCGCCCTTGTCGGTGCCGAATTCGTAGAAGTTGTTGTACGAGCTGGCGTCCTTGAACGAGGTTTGCGGTGCTTGCGTCGACAGGGCCGCGTTGCGGGTGGCGGCGAGCTTCACGCCTTGTGCAAAGGCCTCGCGGTTGGCCATCTCCCAGATACCGCTGCCCACGGCTGCCGTGGCGGCGATACGGGCGATGAACTGGCGCCGGCCTTCATACACTTCGCGCGGCGTGATCTCGGACGGATACGGGAGGTCGATCCCGTTCGGACTGCGTTTGAAAAGCATGGCTGACTCCGCTACAGAGAGAGACTTCAGGTTACACCAGCCGGCTTGGGCGCACGTTAGCGTCGGCTGCCGGCCGGCAAGGATGGGGTGCGGCACGCTGGACAAAAGCGCGTCAGGCCCCGCCCGCTGCCCTACCCGGTGGGAAAGGCGAGGATGAAACCGGTGTCGGGACCGTTCGACTGCACGATCGCTTTGCCGCCGTGCAGGTTCAAGATGGCGCTGACGATGGACAGGCCCAGTCCCGTGGAGCCTTCCGCATCGCTGCGGGCGCTGTCGGCGCGGTAGAAGCGGTCGAACAAATGGTCCAGGTGCTCGCGTGGAATCGCCGAGCCCACGTTGCTCACGCTCAGCTCCAGCATGCCGGGGCGCGGTTCGGCATGCAGCCTGATGGTGCTGCCCGCCTCCGCATGGCGCACCGCGTTCGAGACCAGGTTGGCCAGTGCCCGCCGCACCAGCGCCGGATCGGCGGCGAAGCGCCCTTCCCCGCTGCATTCCAGGCGCAGGCCGCGTTCCTCGGCCATGCCCTCGAAGAAATCCGCCACCCGCTCCAGTTCGTCCAGCGCCACCAGCGGCTGGCGCGCCAGCACCACTTCGTCCTGGCCGGCGCGGGCGAGGAACAGCATGCTCTCGATCATGCGCGCCAGGCGCTCGAGCTCCTCGATGTTCGAGGCCAGCAGGGTTTCGTATTCTTCGCGGCTGCGGCCCTGCCCGAGCGCGACCTGGCTTTGCCCGATCATGTTCGTCACCGGCGTCCTGAACTCGTGCGCCAGGTCGGCCGAGAAGCCGGACAGGCGCGCATAGCCGTCCTGCAGGCGTTGCAGCATGGCGTTGAAGGCATCGATCAGCGGCCGCAGCTCGGACGGCGCGGCGCCGATGTCGAGGCGTTGCGCCAGGGTGCCCGGCTTGATGAGCGCCGCATGCTCGGCGACCGTGCGCAGGGGACGCAGGCCGCGGCGCAGCATCAGGGCCGCCAGCGCGGCAGCCAGCAGGGCGCCGACCGCGCAGGCGGCCAGGATACGGGCGCGGTAGCGCGCGAACATGGCGGTGCGTTCGGCGTAGGCGCGCGCCACCACCACCGTCACCCCGTTTGCGCCCAGGCGGGCGCTGCCCGCGACCACCCGGCCGGGCGTGCCGTCCTGCGCCGTCCAGCCGGCGATGGCGTCCCGGCCCGGTGCCGGCCCGGCCTCCGGCGGCACGGGATAGCGTTCGCCACGTGGGTTGATGTCGGCCAGCACCGCGCCGCTCGGCGCGACGATGCGCACCAGCGAGTTCTCCTGGCCGCTCATGGTGTCGCGGAAAAAATCGGGCTGCGCCGCCAGCAGTTCGGCCGCACCCGGACGGCCGAGCACAATCTGCACCTGGCGCAGCTTGCCCAGCAATTGCAGGTCGTCGCGGCGCGCGATCTCGGCCACGAAGGCGCGGTACAGGTAGATGCCCAGGCCCGCCGCGGTAAGCGCGACGATCAGCACGAAGGCGAGCGTCACGCGCAGGGTCAGGGAATCGCGCCAGGAGGGTTTCATGCCGGGACCTGCGCCTCGCAGACATAGCCCATGCCGCGCCGGGTATGGATCAGTTTCTGCGTGAAGGGGTCGTCGATCTTGCGCCGCAGGCGGCGCACGGCGGCATCGATGACGTTGGTATCGCTGTCGAAATTCATGTCCCAGACCTGGGACGCGATCAGGGCGCGCGACAGCACCTGGCCCTGGCGCCGCGCCAGCAGATGCAGCAGCGCGAACTCCTGGGCGGTGAGCGCGATGGTCTCGGCGCCGCGCCGCACGCGGCGGCGCAGCACGTCGATCTCAAGGTCGGCAATGCGGATCAGTTCTTCCTCGCGCACCGGTCCGCGCCGCAGCAGGGTGCGGATGCGCGCCACCAGCTCGACGAACGCGAAGGGCTTGACCAGGTAGTCGTCCGCTCCCAGTTCCAGCCCGCGCACGCGGTCCTCGACCTCGTCGCGCGCCGTCAGGAATAGCACCGGGATCTGTTCGGTAGCCGGGTCGGCGCGCAGGGCGGCGAGCACCTGCCAGCCGTCCATGCGCGGCAGCATCACGTCCAGCACCACCAGTTCGATCTCTTCCTCGCGGGCGATGGCCAGGCCGTCGCGTCCGTTACGCGCGAGCCGCACCGCGAAGCCCGACTCGGCCAGGCCGCGCTGGAGGTAATCGCCGGTCTTCGGCTCGTCTTCGATCACAAGGATGCTCATAAGCGCATTCTATGCCGAAGGGATGCGTCCAAACATGACGAAACTGTCATCTGGCGGTCAGCCTGGCGTCGCCGGGCGCATGACAAGATGGCGGCCATCCCATGTCGAAGGAAGACCATGTCCAGAAATCTCATCATGCTTCTCGCAGCGCTGGCCGCGGCACCGGCCGGCGCACAGCTGCGCCAGCAGCCGGTACTCGGCCTGGAAGCGGCCAAGCGCCTGGCGGAGCGCGCCATCCAGTCCTGCCGCAGTGAAGGCCGCGCGATCGTCGTGGCCGTGGTCGACCAGGGCGGCAACCTGGTGGTCTTGCAGCGCGACGACGGCGTCGGCCCGCACAACACCGAGGCCAGCCGGCGCAAGGCCTATACCGCGCTGTCGACGCGCAAGCCGACGCTGCTGCTGGCACGCGACGCGCAGGCCGCCCCGGACACCCGCAACCTGGCCACCCTGCCCGAACTCCTGCTGCTCGGCGGGGGCGTGCCCCTACTGGCGCAGAAGCAGATCGTCGGCGCCATCGGCGTGGCCGGCGGCGGCGGGCCGCAGAACGACCATGCCTGCGCGGAGCGCGCCATCGGCGCCGTGCCCGAGCTCGACCAACCCACCCCTTGACTATTTTTGCCTTAACTTAGGAGAACGCCATGCAAACCATCCACCGACTCGCCCTTGCCAGCCTGCTGGGCCTTGCCAGCCTTGCGGCAAGCGCCGCGCAGAACCCGCTCAGCGTGCACGTGCTCGACCTGCAGAGCGGCCAGCCCACCGCAGGCATCGAAGTCACGCTGGAACAGCGCGCAGGCAGCGGGTGGCGCGAACTGGCGCGCGGCGTCACCAACGAGCAGGGACGCATCCCTGCCCTGTATCCGGAAGACACGCCGATGAAGCCGGCCGACTACCGCATCGTGTTCAAGACCGGTGAACACTACAAGCGCAAGGGACAGGCCAGCTTCTTCCCGCAGATTCCGGTCGAGTTCACCGTGAATGCGCCGGCCCAGCACTACCATGTGCCTCTGCTGCTGAGCCCCTTCGGCTACTCGACCTACCGGGGCAATTGAGGTTTACAGCTCGCCGTAGGAGTGCAGCCCCGACAGGAACATGTTCACGCCCAGGAAGGCGAAGGTCGTGACCAGCAGGCCCACCACCGACCACCAGGCCGCCACGCGGCCGCGCAGGCCCGACATGAGGCGCATGTGCAGCCAGGCCGCGTAGTTGAGCCAGACGATCAGGGCCCAGGTTTCCTTCGGGTCCCAGGACCAGTAGCCGCCCCAGGCTTCGGCCGCCCATAGGGCGCCGAGGATGGTGGCGACGGTGAAGAAGGCGAAGCCGACCGAGATCGACTTGTACATCACGTCGTCCAGCACCGCCAAGGAGGGCAGGCGGTCTTCCAGGATGCCGTGCGATTTCAGCAGGTAGGCGCAGCCGACCATCGCGGCCAGCGCGAAGGTGCCGTAGCCGATGAAGTTGGCCGGCACGTGGATCTTCATCCACCAGCTCTGCAGGGCCGGCACCAGCGGCTGGATCTGGGCGGCGTCGCGCGACACCGTGTACCACAGCAGGAAGGCCACTGCGGCCGCAATGATCAGGAGCACGAAGGGGCCGAGCTGGCGGGTGGCATAGCGTTGTTCATAGTAGAGGTAGAACAGCGCGGTGATGATGGCGAACAGGATGAACACTTCATACAGGTTCGACACCGGGATGTGGCCGACGTCGGGGCCCATCAGGTAGGACTCGTACCAGCGCACCATCATGCCGACCGAACCGAGCACCACGCCGGCCCAGCACAGCTTGCTGCCGACCGACCCGCCGAACTCCGAGCGGCTGGCCAGGCCGATCCAGTAGAACACGGTCGAGAACACGAACAGCGCGCTCATCCACAGGATGGCAGACTGGCTCGACAGCATGTATTTCAGGAAGAACTTCTGGTTCGCCGCATCGATGGCGCCGCCGTACATGGAAATCGCCCACAGCGACAGCACCGCCACCAGCGGCAGCAGCCAGCGCATCGGCTTCCAGTACCAGCCCAGCAGCGCGAAGGTAGGCGCGGTGAGCACCAGGATCACCTGCTCGTAGATGTCCATGTGGTGGGCGTAGCGGTTCAGCGCGAACAGCGCTCCTGCCAGCAGGGCGGCGCCGTACAGCCAGTCGAAGGCGTTCAGGCTGCGGAAGAAGCCCGGTTGCTGGACATAGGCCCCAGCTTTGCCGGTTTGGGCTTGCGACAGTTCCATCTTGGTCTCCTTGCCGCGGCTTCAGGCCGGCTGCGGCAGTTTTACTTTCAAATCGTCGAATTCGCGCTCGAAGTCGAGCGTCTTGCGCTGGGTGCTCATGGCCATCAGCGCATGGGCGCCATGCTCGGTATCGCGGACCCACACCCACATGCGCCGTTCACGAATATAAAACATTGCGAACACGCCGGCTACCAGCAGCACGCAGCCGAGGTAGACGATGTTCTTGCCCGGCGAACGGGTCAGCTGCAGCACCGAGGCTTTCACTTCGGTGAACTCTTCCAGCTGCAGGTAGACCGGGGCGCCGTAGAACACGCTATCCGACAGCGCATTGGTGGCCAGCTGCAGGAAGCGGCCGTTGGCCTCGCTCGCCTCGACGGCCGGCAGGCCGGCGCGCGCATTGGCGGCCTGCCACAGCTCCCACAGGGCGCCGTTGAGCATCTTCATGAAGATGTTGGCTGCCTTTTCCTGCTCGGCCTGCGGAATCTTTTCCAGGAACTGCGACACGCCGATGAAGCCGCCGCGCCCCCCGCTCTCGCCGGCGAAGATGGCCAGCGTACGCGCAGCGGACTCTTCCAGCTGGCCGCTCAGGCCCGCCTGCTGTTCCGGCGCCAGCGCACGCGCCGCGTAGCGCCGGGCCGCATCCTGCCGCAGCGAGGCGTCGGCCAGCGCCGCGCGCAGGCGCATCCAGGTGCGCACGCTGTACTCGGCATCCGCCGGGATGCGCAGGAAGCTGAAGTTTTCCTGCGGATTGTTGCGCACGCCGGCCAGGTAGACCTGGGCGCCGTCGAGCGTGAGCGGCTGCATGTAGTTCATGAACTCGCGCGCCTGGCCGGTCTTGTCGCGCAGCTTGTACTGCACGCTCGGGCCGACGTTCTTCAGGTCCTTGGCATGGTCGCTCCTGGCCGCCGAGCCGGATGCCTTGCCGAGCGTCGCGCTGAGCTGCTCGTTGAACGAGGTGTTCTTCGCCACCGCGCGCGCATCCTGGTTGGCCGCGATGTTCTCGACGTTGAAGGGACGGAAGCCCGACCATTCCACCGACCAGGTCTCGTCGCCCTGCTTGAGCTCGGTATTTGATCCGACCGTGCCTTCGATCTGGAAGGCTTTGTCGGCCGTGCCGCTCATCGGGAAGCCGGTGAGCTTGAGCTTGCTGCCCCCGTCGTCGAAGCTCGACTGGTAGACGGCGATGCCCTTGTAGATCAGCGGGTGGTTGACCCTGATCGAGGCCGGGAAGGTCTTGCCGGTTTCATGGTCGCGCACCGTGACGTCGCTGGCGAACAGCTTGGGCATGCCGGTCGAGTAGAAATCGATGTGGAATTTTTCCAGCTTGATCGAGAACGGCAGTTCCTGCACCAGCACGCCGGAGGCCTGCGGCAGCAGGGCCGTATCGCTGGTCTGGCCTTCGGCGATCAGGGTATTGCCGCGGAAGGTCGGGTTCGAGATGCCGAGGCGGTGCTGGGCCGGGATGTCGGCGATCACGCCGCTGCCGCCGAACGGCGTCTTGCCGAAGAACCACTGCTGGAACTTGACCGGCAACTCCGAGTCGAGCATGCCGCCCAGCAGGATCACAATGATGGCGGTGTGCGCGAAGATGTAGCCGAACTTGTTGCCGGCGCCCTTCTTGGCCGCCACCAGCGTGCCGCCGTCCTTGTCGACCAGCTTGACCGCGTAGCCGGCGTGGCGCAGGCGTTCGGCGGTCTGGGCGGCAAGCAGGGTGCCGGTCACCGGCGCGGTCCATTCAGCCTTGTGATGGAAGTTGCGCAGCGATTCCTCGCGCACGTGCTCGCGCCAGCTGCGCATGTCGCGCACCATCTTCGGCGCATTGCGCACCACGCACAGGGCGGTGGAAACGATCAGGAAGACCAGGATCAGCAGGAACCACCAGCTCGTGTACACGTTGTACAGGCCGAGTTTGGCGAACACCTCGAACCAGAACGGACCGAACTGGTTCACGTAGTTCGGCATGGGCTCGGCCTGCTTGAGGACGGTGCCGATGACCGAGGCGATGGCGACGATCGTGAGCAGGCTGATGGCGAAGCGCATCGACGACACCAGCTCGACCGCTTCGGCGAACCCGCGGCGGCGGGTGTTCAGTTCAATTCCGGTGGTACTCATGTTCTATCTTCTACAGCGCCCAGGAAACGGGGCAAACCTGCCGAGCATACAGCAAAAAGGGCAGCCAGCTCAGCGCCGCCGCCCCTTCTTTTTCATATCGTGGCGCTGCTTACTTCAGGCCCGCGATATAGTCGGACACCGCCTTCATTTCTTCCGGCGACATGCGCTGTGCCAGCGTGGTCATCTGGACACTGTTTTTGCGGGTGCCGGTCTTGAAGGCGTCCAGCTGGGCATAGGTGTAATCCTGGTGCTGGCCCGACAGGCGCGGGTACTGGGCCGGGATGCCGCTGCCGGTGGCGCCGTGGCAGCTGGCGCAGGCGGCGACGCCCTTCTCGGCGATGCCGCCGCGGTAGATCTTGCGGCCCAGCTCGACGGTGTCCTTGTTCTTGGCGGCGCCCGGCTTGGCCTTCTGGGTGGCGAGGTAGGCGGCGATGTTGCGCTTCTCGTCCTCGGTCAGCATCTTCGAGTACGGCGTCATGATTGGATTCTGGCGGTTCGGGGTGGTGAAGTCGACCAGCTGCTTGTGGGTATAGGCATCGATCTGGCCGGCCAGCTTGGGGTTGGCAACGATGGTCGAGTTGCCGGCGGCGCCGTGGCAGGACATGCAGGCCGGCAGGCCACGCGCGGCATCGCCCGCATCGTAGAGGGTTCCGCCCTTGGCCGGGTCGGCCTTGGCGACGGCGGTTTGCGGCGCCGCGGAGGCACTACCGCACAGGACCAGGCTTGCAACCAACAAGGACTTCAAAAGCGGAAACGTCAAACGATTCATACAAGCACCCTGAAAAAGTCAAAAACAGATTTTGGAATTTACAGTGAAACAGTGCAGCGGCCTTACTGGCGCTCCCCCGGGGCGGAGCATGGTTCAACCCCTTATTGTACAATAGCTTTGTTTCCCTATCGCCATTTCGTTGTCATTTAAACCTTCCCCTTATGTCCAAACTTTGGCAGGCCCGGTTCTTCACGACCGTTAACCAGTTGCGCGACCTTCCCGGCACCCACGTGCCCGAAATCGCCTTCGCCGGGCGCTCGAACGCGGGCAAATCCACGGCGATCAACATCCTCACCAACCAGAAGGGCCTGGCGTTCGCCTCGAAGACCCCTGGCCGCACCCAGCACATCAATTACTTCTCGATCGGCGGCGCCCACGTGGCCCAGCACCGCAAGGACCCGACCATCGTCGAAGAGATCCGCGCCCTGCTGGTCGACCTGCCGGGCTACGGCTATGCCGAAGTGTCGGGCACGGCCAAGCTGCACTGGCAAAAGCTGCTGGGCGACTACGTCCAGCGCCGCGAGCAATTGGCCGCGCTGGTCCTCATCATGGACTCGCGCCGACCCTTCACCGACCTCGACGTGCAGATGCTGGAATGGTTCGCCCCGACCGGCAAGCCGATCCACTGCATCCTGACCAAGGCTGACAAGCTCAACCAGAACGAGAAGACCAACGCCCTGCGCCAGGCGCGGCAAATCCTCGACAGCTACGTCGACGAGGACGGCGAGGGCTTCCCCTTCACGGTGCAGCTGTTCTCGGCGCTCAAGCGCATCGGCATCGAGGAGGCGGATGCCAAGATCCTCGAGCTGCTGGGGCTGGACGGCGACGAAACCGACACCGCCGCGCCGGAAGCCGACGACGCGCACTAAACTTTCCCTAGGAAGACCATGACCATCATCGTTCCTGCCACCTACCCTGCTGCCCGCATGCGCCGCATGCGCCGCGACCCGTTCTCGCGCGCCCTGATGCGCGAAAACGTCGTCACCAGCGCCGACCTGATCTACCCGGTCTTCATCCTCGACGGCGAGAACCAGCGCCAGCAGGTGGCCTCGATGCCGGGCGTGGAGCGGGTGTCGGTGGACCTGCTGCTCGGGGTGGCCGAGGAATGCGTGGCGCTGGGCATCCCGATGCTGGCGCTGTTCCCGGTGGTCGATGCCTCGCTCAAGACCTATGACGGCGTCGAGGCGACCAATCCGGAAGGCCTGGTGCCGCGCGCCGTGCGCGAACTGAAGCGCCGCTTCCCGGAACTGGGCATCATGACCGACGTCGCCCTCGACCCCTACACCACCCACGGCCAGGACGGTCTGCCCGACGAGAACGGCTACATCGTCAACGAGAAGACCATCGAGATGCTGATTCGCCAGGCGCTGGCGCAGGCCGAGGCCGGCGTGGACGTGGTGGCGCCTTCGGACATGATGGACGGCAGGATTGGCGCAATTCGCGGCGCGCTCGAACAGAACGGACACATCCATACCCGCATCATGGCCTACTCGGCCAAGTATGCATCAAGCTTCTACGGCCCGTTCCGCGACGCGGTCGGATCAAGCGCCAACCTGGGCAAGGCGGACAAGAACACCTACCAGATGGATCCGGGCAACAGCGACGAAGCGCTGCGCGAAGTGGCGCTCGACCTGGCCGAAGGCGCCGACATGGTGATGGTCAAGCCGGGCATGCCCTACCTCGACGTGGTGCGCCGCGTGAAGGACGAGTTCAAGGTGCCGACCTTTGCCTACCAGGTCAGCGGCGAGTACGCGATGCTGAAGGCGGCCGCCCAGAACGGTTGGCTGGACCATGACAAGGTCATGATGGAATCGATGATGGCCTTCAAGCGCGCCGGCGCCGATGGCGTGCTGACCTATTTTGCGATGGACGTGGCGCGCAAGCTGAGGGCACAGGGCTGACCGGTCCGATCCTGCAACCGCGCGCATCGTCCACTCTAATGGATGCGCTCAGACCTTGACCGATGTCGGTGCGGACGAGACGAGTGTCGCACCACATGAAGTCTTGTGGCCTTCGAAGGCCACCGGAACTCCGCCAAGCAGCACTTTCGGATCGCCTTCCGCGATCACGCATGGCGAATGTCCTTTGATAGGGCATACGCACATGTCGCCTTGCCGGGCCACTGTTATGCCATGGACGCGTGCCATGCCGGAAGCGGCAACAACCTTGCCACCGTGGCTAGTAGCGTCGCCGAGTCGGATCACACCTTTCATGCCTCCCCTCTCATTTCAGTGGACCTAGCAGTTGGTCACAACCGCTCATTGTGTCCATCCTGGCTCTACTTAGCGCTCCGCAACCAACGCCATACTGTCAGTCCATATGCGGAGCCGAGATTGGCCATCGGTTCACCCCTCTCGTAGGCTCGTTGGGCTGCGCCTGGATCAGTTGGCTGCCAGATTCCCGCCCTCGGGCATGGTTGGCCTGCTTTCGACCACAGCTCTTGGTTCATTTCTCTTTCAGCTCCGGATGGAACAACTGGATGCCAAGTAGTGGCCACGGCGACTGTTTCTGCGCCACCCCATATACCTTCTGCTTGCAGTTCTTCCTCGGTATTTGTAACTCGGAAGGCCGGGGGCATCCTCAATCCTTTGATGGCAAACGTCAGACTGTGGTGTTCCAGTCCAGTGTCTGGGTACCACACTCCCGTTCTGGGCACATCCTCTCCGGTTCGGCATGAAATGGACGGGTCGATCCTGTATTCAGGCAGGGGGGGCGGAAGCTGCCAAAAACCCTTTTCATAATAGTTGGCATAGCTTCTATATACCTGTGCAATGTTATCACCTGGAAAACCATCGTCATCGTTTGCACGCTCGGGACACTCGGGATCACGATCAAAAAAGCAATCAGCTGCCACCATCGCATTGTTGAGCGCACGGGTGATTTGACTGGAATATGCCAATATTCGGGAAAGCCTAACGTTGCTGAACTCCTTTTCTTCTGCGTCGGTCATCCAGCTATGCAGGGCTTGCTCCATGAACCCGCGCGTATCGCCTCGGATTGAATCTGATATATCCCATAAAAATCTGTAGTCGCCAAGCTTAGCAAGCTCAGCTCCTTTTCGGATTTCACGCGCCCGCTGCTTGAACTTGTCGAAGATCTGATTATTCCTGCCGAAATTGGCAACTTGTTTCGCAACGGCAAGTGTGCCGAACCATTCCATTGTTTTCTCGCATTCCTGCGCGGCAGCTTCGTAAAATTCTGGCGAGGTAAAAAAATTCCAGATTGCCGCTTCCAAGTTCAGATCTCGCATCAGTAAATCTCCATTTATAACAATTTATGCTGAAGATGGAACTGTCAACAGGATTCGCTTAGCTTCGTCTGGTGTATAGTCACTAGCCCCCCAACCGGTTTCCATTGGCCCTGTAATATGCGAGTCGGTAATCTTGGACCGCAGTTTTGCGGGGGCCACCTCCCCTGTCACATCAAGAAATTCCACCCGACGGTCCATGCCTTCCCGCGTTTCAAGTGGCAGACCGGTTTCACGATTGATCCTAGGTAGAGCCTGAATCATTTCATCTCTCTTCCCGGGGAAGAATACGATCTGCTCTCCGCCTCCCTCCAGATAGTAATCGGTACCTTCAAGCTTTTGACTCGCTGCGGGACCACGCCACACGGGCAGCTCTTCGCCAGCCTTGATTTCATATTCGACCACCCAGCCATTCTGGTTCCACTCTGGCTTGACAGCAAACCTGCTACGCCATTCGTCCCGGTTTTTGATTGCCTTGAACTCGGCTTCGGTCATCCAGAAAATACCTCCGCCTTCGTTGGACGGATCGACGATACGGTATAGTTTTTCTGGTCCCTTGAGCGTGTCGGCGCGTATTCCCCCGGCATTACTTGCAAAGGTTTTGATGATCCCATCTCCAATTCGCGGATGCTTTGGGTGCGCTTGCATTAACTGCTCGATTTTTCCCGGTGTCATTTCCAATGCTGGAAACTTCATTTTTCTACCGAACTTTTTCGCCCACTTCGGCGGCTTCGCATTGATCAGCTTCGCCGACCCCGATTCCGAAATCGGCGCGATCCACCCCCGATTGGTCCGGTAGGTCTCGACCTTCCACGCCTGGTCATCCAGCTTCTTCGCAATCACCTTCAGCACCGTCTGCACCGGCTTGGCAAAAGTCTGGACCGCCGCGCTGATCGCGCGCCGCTTCGCATCGACAAACTTCAGCAGCTCATCGAGATGCTCGCGCACATTGCTCGGCACAATCGGCCTGATCTTCTCCAGCAGCGCCTTCAGGTCGTCGAATTTCTCGTCCAGCATGGCCCTCAGCTTGGCCGGATTGAGCTTGTCTCCCGCCTCGCGAATCGTCTTGGCCGCGAACTGGTAGATATCCGGCAGCTTGCCGTCGGTCGCCCATTTCGCCACCCGGTTGTGCTGCAGGTATTCGGTGATCTTCGGCAGCGCGGCATCGCATGCCTTGCCGGCGGCAGCGATCAGTTTGCTCGTATTGGTAATGTCGTCGGCATGCCTGACCAGCGGCTTCAGGTAGACCCACACCAGGCGTAGCGCGCTCTTGACGACGGTGCCAACTTCGGGAATGAAGCCGACTACCGTGGTCGCCATGAAGAACAGCGTCACCTTGTTGCTCGGATCCTTGCGGTAATGCCGGATGTTCGCGCAGAGGTCGCGCAGGTCGCACAAGGTATCGACGATCGGAATCAGGGACACCACCATGTCGAAGCCGATCTGCCCGGTCGACCGCTCGGCATTGAAGTCGCCTTGCAATGCTCCCCAGATCCACTCGCCTATTCCGACATCGTCCGGCTTTGCCTGCCCGTGCACCTCGTTCAGTGCATCGAGTGTCTGGTCCGCCATCATTTCCTCCTGGGGTCGCGGGAGGTATCGATCAGGTCCGGCGCCCCAGCCACGAGCGAATCCAGACTGGACAGCAAATCTCCACCTGTCGGCCGCGGCTCGTCCTTGGCCGCCGGATCGTTGTGATAGACGACTTTCGAGACGGCCTCGGGCAGGTTGCGCTCCTCGGCCATGCCGCTGCCGTCGAGCGTGCCATCCTTCGTCTGCCCATCTGCGAAATGCAGGGTATAGGGCACGCCGGCCATGGCCGCCCCTCCGTAACCGTCGAGGTCGAGTTTGAGCCAGTTGCTGTGTTCGGCCGCCGGGAAGAAGGGCAGTTGCGCCTCCTGCTGGGCGGGGTCATCCCATTTGTGCATGCCGGCCTTGACGGTGAAATCGCCCGCGCAGCCTTGCTCGATCTTGCCGTCCGCGATCTTGATGTAGGCGCCGCCGCACAGCAGCGTGAGGCTGGTCTTGGCCGCGATGACGATCTCGCCCTTGCTGGCGGTGATTCTGACGTCGCGGTCCGCAGCGATTCCGATGCTGTCCTGCTGCGCCTGGAGTTCGAGCTTGCCGGCACGGGCGATATGCTTCATGCCATCCGCGTGCGCGAACAGCGATATCCCCTTCCCGCCCTGGATATTGAACCGCTCCCCGGCCACGGCCTGGATGTGCTGCTGCGCCGCGATAGTGTGTTGCCTGCCGCTGTAGCTGATCGTGGATTCCGGCGTGCCACTGACGAATCCACCGGCAGCGTACTGCGCGATCAGCGGCGCGCTGCCCTGCTCCGTTTTCCCTGCCTCTTGCAGGTCCTGCGCCAGTTGCCGATGCGACGCGAGATCGACAGGCATCGCCTGATGCTGCTCGGCGAACTCCGCCAATTCCTTGAGCAGTCCTTCCGAGCCTTCCAGCAGCGCCAGCAGAGGCGTGCGTTCGAGCTGCTTGCCCGATGCGCCGAGCATGGCCTGCGTCGTGAGCAGCATGAGCCGCGCCGCGCGCAGCACGACCGAGTGATCGCTGCGCAGTTCGGCGCCTTCTCCGCGCGCCTCGCCTTCTCCTTCCCGGCGCGGGTGCGTCAGCCAGCCGAGATTCAGCTGACTATGCCCATGTTCGCTCGCCAGTTGCGCACTGATCTGCCCTGGCGTGTCGTCCAGCCTGAGCTGGTTGCAGCGCATGCCCTGCACTTCCTTGCTCTTGATGCCCGCCAGAAATCGGTTGCCGGGCAAATCGCCCGCATGGCTGAACGTCGGCGGCGGCGTCCTGCCGCCGAACACGCGGCCGACGACAATCGGCTTGTCGGGGTCGCCCCCCAGGAAATCCACCAGCACCTCGTCCCCGACGCGCGGCAGGGTGATGGCGCCCCACTGGTCGCCGGCCCAGTGACTGGCGACCCGCACCCAGGCCGAATCGCGGTCGGTATTGCTGGCGCCAGCCCCATCTTGATGGTCTTGTTCGCGCGTTCCAGGAAAGCGCAACTTGATGCGCCCGAGCGCGTCGCAATGCACTTCTTCGCCCGGCGGCCCGACCACGAGTGCGGACTGCAAGCGCACGCGCGGCTGATCGGTCGACATGTCATACGCCGGTACGATGGGAATACCACGGCGCACGCAAGTGAAGCGATTGGTGTACTTGACGTCGCGCTCGGCGCTTGCCTGCGCCAGCGTGCCATCGACCGAGTCCAACTGCCAGGCGCTGGCGGTAAACAGGCGCTGCGTCCGTTCTTCAACGTCCTTGGGGAGATTGTTTTCGGCGACCAGCGACAGGTCGGTCAGCACGAACTCGCGTTCATCGTCCGCATGCGTATCGATGTCGGGGTGGCCCTCCAACCGGAACCACTGCCCGACACAAAGATCGCGTACTCCGCTTTCGCCATAAAAGCACTTGGCTTCGTATTCATGGCGCTGCATCCGCAACTCGCCCAGCCTGCGGTAGTCGCTATCATCGTCACCGAGATGAGGGGCGTCGATCTGGTAGTCGTCCAGGCTGAACGCGAACTGATCGCCGTACTCGCCTTGTCGCAGATTGGTCGGCCATTGGGTCGACATCATCCGTCCTTGCTTGTGATCCCAGCTCTGGCGGGCAACGCTGCCTGGTGACAGGTTGCGAACGGCACTCCAGTTGATCACGCTGTCGCGCGTTTCGGTAGCGGCATCGCGATGAAAGCGCACCGTGCCGGCTGCATTCTGCTGCAATGATTGCGGTGTATCGAAGAGCACCAGTGTGTGAGAAGCCATGCCTGGACCGTGGGGCTCGCTGGCTTGCCCCGGCCGGAAGCCCCATGCAATCCCTTGCCGCTTCCATAATCGGCGCAGGAACGCTGCATCCGATTCGTTGTGCTGCATCGTGAATTCGCGCGCTGAATAGACGCCCGTGATGCCGGCGGTATCGACTTCGAAAGCCTTGGCCAGCACTGGATTGATGCCCCTCCACTCGCGGATCACGGCAATGCTGATGTCGACTTCGTTCATGGCACGAAACACACGGGTGTTCGTACGCCGCTCCATCAACGCCAATGCGTCTCGCACAACGAGCTGGTAGGTCGCAAGTCCTCCATCGCTTTGCCCGGAGCATGCCTGGGCGACGATACCGCACACCGAACGCAAGGCTCCTCGATCCGTGACGAACTGCAGTTCCGCGGGCAAGGCAATGAATTCCTTGAGTGGAAGGCCTGCCTGGGTCGAGACGCACAGCAAGCGATACTCAATGCCGCCGCACAAGGTTTCCCGGCCGCTGACATGCTTGACCAACAAAATGTCATCGAGAACGGATTGCGGGTGGAGCAGGCGAAGACGGATTGGACGATGCGACTGGGTGAGCTCGAGCGGGAGGCCCGGGACGTTCAGAAAGTTCATTGAAACTCTTCCTGGAGAAAAGACTGAACGTCAAAAGTGCCAGACACGGCAATTGCCGGTCTTGATAATGGTCAACTCAGTTTTTCTGTGCAAGACAAGCCGACGCTTGGGACCGTTACGGGAAGGGGTCTCGTTATACGGAGACCCCTCGACGATGACGCTCAGTAGGCCTCGATGCTCACCGCCACCAGCTCGACCGCGTCGCCATGGACCTTGTCGTGGTGCTGATGGTCATGGCCCTGCTCGTGGCAATCCGGCCCGCACATCGGCACGACGCGCAGCCGGATCTTGCCGTCCGCCGGCGGTAACTGGCGCAACTTCTCGCTCAGCGGCAGGCTGTAGGTCAGCGCGCCATGGGCGCCGCGGTGGCCGAACATCATGATGGTGGCCAGGTAGTGCGGGCTGGAAGCATCCACGTGCGACAGGTCGTCCGGTCCGTTCAGGATCACCATGAAGGCGTCGTGCGACATCTGCGGGAAGTTCAGGGTGACGTTCGCCACCAGCACCTGCCCGCCCGTCCGCGCCGCCTCGACCGTCGCACCGGGCAGGTGCGCCACCGCGCTGGCCGGGGTGGCTTCAGACACCTCGCGCCGCTGCACGCTTCCGACGACGCGGGCGCGCCTGCCATTCTGGCTTGCGACGGCGTACCTGGGAATCAGATCCTCTCCGGAGCCGGGCTCGTAGTCGTAGCCGAACGGCGTCATCCAGGCATAGTCCCCGGCCCGGGTCTGGCTCACGGGCTGGCCCTTGGCATTGACGAAGAACAGCAGCGGATCGCGCGCCCAGCGGTAGTAGTCGCTGGCCCGTTCCGCCGCGGATTTCTGCTCGTCCGGCAGGTCGGTGCGCAGCTCGTAGCCGGCAGGCAGGAAAGGCAGGCCGAGCTGCATCTGCTTGCGCGTCCACACATCCCACAGGCGATCCATGTTGCTGTGGTGCAGGAAGAAAATCGGGTCGACCGGCGACAGCATGTCGGTCATGAAACCGCGCGCTTCGACGAAATTGCAGTCGCGCGAACCGACGCAGCGGTGGATCGAATTGTGCGGGCGGGCTTCCAGGATGCCGAAGCCGGCGCTGGTGTGGTGGTTCGATGTCTTGGCGCTGCCGAAGGCGATGAAGTCGGGCGCCGCCAGCGCCGCCCGGATGGTGGCGGGCGAGACGGCATCCGCCGTGGCCAGCGAGAAGCCCGGCTGCTCGCGCCGGATGCCGCGCGCGCCCGGTTGGTCGAAGAACATGCCGCCGCGCGGGTCGGTCACCATGTCGAACAGCAGGTCCGGCTCGAACCGGATGCGGCGCGACAGCAGTTGGCCGAGCTGGCTGCGTCCATCGAAACCGCTGCCGGGCAGCGACCAGTAGCCGGCGCCCGCGATCACGCCCGTGATCAGGCGCTCGAAATCCTGGCGGCCGGCCAGGTAGGCCGGGTGGTTGGGATCGAGCACGTCGTCGAACATGTCGTCGGGCACCTGCTGGTCCACGGTCCAGTCCCAGTACGGCAGGGCGAAGTACGGGTCGCCGCTCAGCTCGCGGCAAATCTGTTCGAACCAGCCGAGGTAGGCGCGGTGCCAGGGCAGGAACCACCAGTTGCCGTGCGGGCAGTCCATCGTGTGGACGATGGCCTGGCGATACCAGTTGCGCGGGTCCTCGGGCGGCAGCGCCAGCATGGCGCGCACGGCCTTGGCATAGCTCTTGAGCATGCGCTTGCCATGCTTGCCGGTCGCGTTGTAGCGGCGGTAGCGACGCTGCTTGTCGTCTGCCAGGGCCATGCCGAACGGCAGCATACCGGCGCACAGGCCGAGGCCGGCCGTTTTGAGGACTGCGCGGCGCGACTGCTTGACTACCTCGTGGTGCTTGTCGGTCATAAGTGCTCTCCGTTGATGTGAAGAACAATGTCTGGACTGTGCATCCAGGCAACGGGTGCCCGTCCGGATCGGGGGGGCATGACCTCAGCCTAAACGGTCCACCGATGGGACCGTATGGGCAAGAACAAGCTCATCAGTAAGAGATTGCGCGGGATCGAGACACTACCCGCGTGCGGACAAGGAAGGCGGGATACAAACTTTCCCGCTCGCATTAGCGCCACTGCGGTGGCGGCTTGTATTCCGGGAACATTTCCTTGAACAGGAAGGTCATCAGCTGGTCGGTATCCTGCGGGCGGGCGCTCAGCTTGACGATCCGCCCAAGGCGGTGCGAATCCCACTCGAAGTCGCCGGTCTTTTCGCGGCGGATCAGCTCGATCATCTTCTTGACCACGGCGATTTCGATGTCGGGCTCGCTGCCCTGCTCCACCGTCACCTGCGTCAGCCAGCGGCGCTGGAAGTTCGGGTTCCAGCCGCGGAACTTCAGGTCCATGCTGTGGAAGGTCTTGTTCGACACCGAGAACACGCCGCCGCTCTCGTTGCGATCTTCGCGGCCGCGGCCGTTGATGGCGGCGATGTTGGCCAGCGCATTGCGCATGCCCTTGGCCGATTCGCTTTCCTCGGCCGACGGCTGCTCGCTGCCGGTCGCGGCGCCGCGCTGGCGGCGCTTGGCGTTGATGAAATCCTGCATGTCGACGGGCTTCTGCTCGTCGAACTTCTGCGGCGGTTTGGTTTCTTTAACAGGTTCTTCCGGCGGGGTCGTGATCGTGTCCGGCAGGCGCGCGATCTCGATCCGCTCCTGCTTCGGCACCGGAATGGACGGCATGGGCATTGGTTTAGGGGCCTGCTGGCGCGGCGCCTCCGCCTCTTTTTGTTGCATCGGTGCGACGTAGACCACCTTGCCCTCGTCCCCCGAGGCCGGCTTGGCCTGCTTCGCGTCCTTGTCGGGCTGGAACAGCCAGATCACGACCAGCAGCAGGTGCAGCAGGATCGTGCCGACCAGCGCCGGGCGGTTCGGTCCCTGGCGGCCGTACGTGAGCACGGGCCGGCCCTGCATCGGCAACGGCTGGCCGCAGTGCGTGCACACGTCGCTGTGCTCGTCGTAGATGTGGGAATGGTCACGCAAGGTCGAACGGGTTCCTGATCGGCGTCTATCAATACTGCGAGAGCCGCAGTCTAACCGTTTTGCGGCGGCTGCGCACTTTGGAAGTACTTAAAGAGCAACACAACTACCCCGCGCAATCCCTTGAATGATGTTACGAGATGTTTCAGGCAACCGGAAACCGGCAGGCGAATCGCTCCGCCTGCCGCTCGCCATCAGTGTGCAGCTTCCAGCTTGGCCAGCTGGCGGTCCGTCATCGGACCGGTGCCGCTGTACTTGTCGAGGTACAGGTAGATCACCGGGGTGATGTAGAGCGTGATCACCTGCGAGAAGATCAGGCCACCGACCACGGCCAGGCCCAGCGGCTGGCGCAACTCGGCGCCGGCGCCGATGCCCAGCGCGATCGGCAGCGCGCCCATCATCGCGGCCAGGGTGGTCATCAGGATCGGACGGAAGCGCAGGATACAGGCCTCGCGGATCGCCTCCTGCGGCTTCATGCCCCCGTTGCGCTGGGCGTCGAGGGCGAAGTCGATCATCATGATCGCGTTCTTCTTCACGATACCGATCAGCATCAGGATACCGATCATGGCGATCAGGGTCAGGTCCATGTCGAACATCCATAGCGTCAGCAACGCCCCCACCGCCGCGGACGGCAGGCCGGCCAGGATGGTGAGCGGGTGGATGTAGCTCTCGTACAGCACGCCCAACAACACGTAGATCACGCCGATGGCGGTGATGATCAGGATCAGCTGGCTCGACTGGGTGTCCTTGAACACGGCCGCGTCGCCGCCGTAGTTGGTGATGATCGAGGCCGGCAGCTTCATGTCGCGGCCCATCTGCTCGATGGCGGCGGTGGCGTCGCCCAGCGGCACGCCCGGGGCCAGGTTGAAGGATAGCGTGATCGCCTGCAGCTGGCCCTGGTGGTTGACCGCCAGCGGGCCGACCGTGCGCTTGACGGTGGCGAAGCTGGACAGCTTGACCAGGTCGCCGTTCTTGGAACGCACCGAGACGCGCGACAGCGCTTCGTCGTAGTAGCGGTCGGCCGCCGCCGCTTCCAGGATCACGTAGTAGCTGGCCGCGGTCGAGTAGATGGTCGAGACCTGGCGCTCACCGAAGGAAGCGTACAGCACCGTGCGGATGTCGGCCATCTCCACGCCCAGCAGCGCGGCCTTGTCGCGGTCGATGTCGATGGTGGCCTGCAGCGCCTTGTTCTGCGAGTCGCTGGTGACGTCGCGGAAGCGCGGATCTAGACGCATGCGCTCCAGGAACTGCTCGGACCAGCCGCCGATCTCGCCGCCCGACACGCTCTGCAGCGTGTACTGGTAACGGCTCTTGCTCGGGCGTCCGCCCAGCTGCAAGTTCTGCACCGGCGACATGAAGACCTGCACGCCGGCGACCTGGCGGGTGGCCTTGCGCAGGGCGTCGACCACTTCCGACATCGGCGGGCGCTCGCTGCGCGGTTTCAGCACCAGGAACATGCGGCCGGTATTGCCGCCGCCGGTGAACGAGGTCACGTCCTTCACGTGCGGGTTGGCGCGCACGATGTCCACCACCTGGGCCTGCAGCTTCTGCAGGGCCACCGAGGAGGTGTCTTCCGAGGCCTCGACGGTCACGCGCAGCTGGCCGATATCTTCTTCAGGGAAAAAGCCCTTCGGCATGGTCATGTACAGCACGGCGGTCAGCACGAAGGTGCCGAGCGCCAGCATCAGCACCAGGAAGCGGTGGCGCAGCGCCATGTCCAGGGTGCGGGCATAGCCGTCGCGCACATTGGTGAACATCGCTTCGAAGCGGCGGCCGACCCAGGACATGTCTTTCGGATCGACGTGGCCGCCATGCTTGATCAGGCGCGAGCACAGCATCGGTACCAGGGTCAGCGACACCACAGCCGAGACCAGCACGGCCAGACCGACGATTACGGCGAATTCGCGGAACAGCAGGCCGATCACGCCCGGCATGAAGAAGATCGGGATGAACACCGCCACCAGCGAGATCGAGATCGAGATGATGGTGAAGCCCATCTCGCGCGAGCCGATCAGTGCCGCCTGCATCGGCTTCTTGCCCATCTCCATGTGGCGGACGATGTTTTCCAGCACCACGATAGCGTCGTCGACCACCAGGCCGACCGCCAGCGTGATGCCGAGCAGCGAGATGTTGTCGAGGCTGTAGCCGAAGGCGTACAGCAGGGACAGCGCGCCCAGCAGCGAGATCGGCACGGTGACGGCCGGGATGAAGGTTGCGGTCAGGCGGTGCAGGAACAGGAAGATCACCAGGATGACCAGCACCACGGTGCCGGCCAGGGTGAGGTTGACGTCGTGGATCGCCTCGCGGATCGAGTCGGAACGGTCGTTGACCAGGTGGATCTTGATCGACTGCGGCAGCTGGGTTTCGAAACGCGGCATCAGCGCGCGCACCGAATCGACCACCTGCACGGTGTTGGCGTTCGGCTGGCGCTGCACCATCAGCACGATCGAGCGTTCGCCGTTCAGGCTGCCGGTGGCCTTGACCGACTGGTAGCTGTCCTCGACCTGGGCGATGTCGCGCAGGCGCACCGGCAGGCCGTCGCGGGTGGCGACGATCAGGCCGGCGAAGTCGGCGGCGCGCATCAGCTGGCCGCCGCCCTGGATGGTGAGGGTCTGGCTCGGGCCGTCCAGGATGCCGAGCGGGGTGATCGAGTTGGCCGAACGCAGCGCGGTGGCCAGTTCGGACATCGAGATATTGCGCGCACTCATCAGGTCATGCTGGGCGCGCACCCGCACCGCGAAGCGCTTGCCGCCGTTGACCGTCACCTGGGCGATGCCAGGCAGGGTCGAGATCGCCGGCGAGACCAGGTTCTCCGCGTAATCGTTCAGCTCCGACAAGTCCATGGACGGCGAAGTCATGTGCATGAACAGGATCGGGGAGTCGGCCGGGTTGATCTTGCGGTAGGACGGCAGGTCGGTCATCTCCTGCGGCAGCTGGCGCTGGACCTGCAGCAGCGCGGCCTGCACGTCGACGGCGGCTTCGTTGACGTCGATCGATTCGTCGAACTCGAGCGTCAGGGAGGTATTCCCCTGCGTGTTCGTCGAGCTGATCATCTTGATGCCGGCGATGGTCGCGAACTGCTTTTCCAGCGGCAGCGCGACCGACGAGGCCATGTTCTCCGGGCTGGCGCCCGGCAGGTTGGCGTTGACGTTGATGACCGGCGTGTTATAGCTCGGCAGCGCCGCGACCGGGATGTGCATGTAGGCCAGGATGCCGACCAGCACCAGGCTGATCGACATCAGCACCACCATCACGGGACGGCGGATACACAGTTCGGACAGGTTCATGCCTTGTCACCCTTCTGTGCGGCCGGCATCGCTGCGTTCGAAGCGGCTGCATCTTGGGACTTGGCGCCAGCCGGGCGCACCTTGCCGCCCGGACGCAGGTTCTGCTTGCCTTCGGTGATGACCTTCTCGTTGCCGGTCAGGCCAGTCACGGCAGCATACTCGCCGAAGCCGTGCAGGCGCGCCACCTTGACCTGTTTCGCCTCATTGCCCTCGCCCACCACGTACACGAAGGTGCCCTGGGTGCTGGTGATGATGGCGTTCTGCGGGATCACGACGGCGTCGCGGATGGTCTGCGTGGTGACGCGGGTGGTGACGTACTGGCCCGGCCACAGCATCGAGTCCGGGTTGGCGAACTGGGCCTTCACGCGGATGGTGCCGGCGGCCGGGTCGACCGCGTTGTCCACGAACTTCAGCTCGCCGGTGACCGGCTTGGCCTCGGGACCGGTGCTGGCCTGCACCGCCACCTTGCCTGCGCGCTGGGCCGCCAGCAGCGCGCCGAGGCTTGACTCCGGCATGTTGAAGGAAACGTCGATCGGATCGAGCTGGGTAATGGTCGTCAGGGACGTGGACGGCTGCACCAGGGCGCCCGGATGGATGTCGATGGCGCCGACGCGGCCCGACATCGGGGCGCGGATGGTGGTGTAGCTGGCGCTGACCTGGCTGGCACGGGCGGCCGCGGCATTGCTCTGGACCAGGGCGCGGGCCGCCTCGACCTGGCTCTTCAGGGAGTCGACCGCGCTCTGGGACAGGAAATTCTGGGCGGCGAGTTCCTGGCTGCGCTTGTACTGGCGCTCCAGGTCAGCCAGGGTGGCGCGGTTCTGCGCGACCTGCGCTTCGGCGCGCGCGACGTTTGCGCGGTCGGCGCGGTCGTCGAGCGAGAACATGACCTGGCCTTCCTTGACGAACTGGCCTTCGCGGATGTGGACCTGGCGGATGGTGGCGGTGGTCTGCGGGTGCAGGTCGACGGTGCGCACCGGGGTCACGGTGCCGTTCGCGGACAGTTCCACGCCCACGTCCTGGCGCTGCGGCGCCACCACGTTCACGGTGGTCGGCGGCATGCCGCCCCTGGCGCCCGGGCCCTTGCCGCCCTGGCCGTTGTCGGCGTGGGCGCCGTCACCCTTGTTCAGGTACCAGGCGCCGGCGACGGCCAGCGCCACGACACCCACGATGAATCCCGCATTCTTCTTTTTCATGTTCGTCCCTTGCCGCCAGTCCCTGCGGCTCTTTCTCTTGTGTGATCCGCGCGTGCAAAAAAGAATACGCGGTGCTGCATTCTCGCACGCTCTTGTTTCAGGATTGTGTAGTCGCCATGTTGTAATCACAAGCTTGCGCTGGTTTGTCCCTTATTTGTTCGGGTAATACTCCGGCAGTACCAGGGTCACTTCCAGGCCGCCCTCCGGATGGTTGGCCAGCGCGATGCTGCCGCCATGCTGTTCGGCGATGTTGCGGGCGATGGTCAGGCCCAGGCCGGTGCCGCCCGACTCGCGCGAGCGCGAGGTTTCGACGCGGTAGAACGGATCGAACACCCGGCCCAGCTCGCCCGCCGGGATGCCGGGACCGCTGTCGCGGATACGGATGCGTGCCGCGCCGTTGATACGGTCGACGCAGACGCGGGCGTCGCGGCCGTACTTCACCGCGTTGTCGATCAGGTTGCCGAGGCAGCGGCGCAGGTCCAGCGGCCGGCCCAGCAGGGCCATGCCGGCCTGTCCCTTGAGCGCCACCTGCTGTCCGGCGTCGACGGCGTCGGCGCACACGGCTTCCAGCAGCGAGTCGAGGTCCAGCATCTGCATGTTCTCGGTGGTGTCCATGCTGCGCGCCAGCACCAGGCCTTCGCGCACCATGGCCTGCATGGCCGACAGGTCGCCGATCAGGCGTTCCTGCAGTTCCGCGTTCTGCACCTTTTCGAGGCGCAGGCGCATGCGGGTCAGCGGCGTCTGCAGGTCATGCGTGATCGCCGCCAGCATCTGGGTACGCTGGAAGATGTACTGGCGGATCCGCGCCTGCATGGCGTTGAAGGCAGCGCTGGCCTGGCGGATCTCGCTGGCGCCGCTCAAGGAGAGCGGCGGGCGGTTGATGTCGTGGCCCAGGTCCTGGGCGGCCCGCGCCAGCACTTTCAGCGGGCGGGTGGTCATGCGCGCGACTACGTAAGCAAGCGCGGCGATGCTGAACAGGAACAGGCCGATGGTGGTGCGGTAGTCGGTTTCGGGACCGGTGAAGGCCGAGCGCGGCGGCAGCACCGACAGGCGCAATTCTTCGCCGTCGCGCAGGCGCACGTTCAGGGTTTCGCAGGCGCCATGCCACTGGGTGCGGATCAGGCCGTAGAGCACGGCCTGCTGGTGCGGCATGTCGCACGAGGCCGGCCGGTTGGCCGCCGAGCTGATGCCGTAGCCGTCGCCCAGGCGCGCCGCCAGCGAGCGCGCGAACCAGCTCTGCGACGCCGCCAGCGGCTGGAGATTGCCGACTTCCAGGCGCAGGCCCGGGCGGTTCGCCACCGACAGGTAGACCGAGCGCGCCGAGGCCGGCACGATTTCGGTCGCCATCACCAGTTGTTCGGCGCGTTCGAGCAGGTGCTGGTCGCGCTGCTGTTCGATGACGCGCTGGCGTTCGAGGTCGGCTGCCAGCTGGGTCAGTGCCGCGGAAATCAGGATACCGAGCAGGAGCGTGATGAACACGCGTCCGGTCATCGATCCGAAGAAGGCTTTCACGCAGGCGGCTCCACGGTCACCTGCCCGGCCAGCACGTAACCGCCGTTACGCACGGTCTTGATGATCTGTGGCATGCGCGCATCCTCGCCCAGCTTCTGGCGCAGGCGGCTGATCTGGATGTCGATCGAGCGGTCGAAGGGGTCGGCGTCGCGGCCCTGGGTCAGGTTGAGCAGCTGGTCACGGTTGAGCACGCGGTTGGGGTGCTCCAGGAACACGCGCAGCAGGCGGAACTCGGCTCCCGACAGCATGATGACCACGCCCTGCGGATTGACCAGGTGGCGCGCGGTCAGGTCCAGGGTCCAGCCGGAGAAGCGCATCTGCTGCACGTTCTCGGACGGGGCATTCGAAGGCATTGCGTGCGAACGGCGCAGCACGCTGCGGATGCGGGCCAGCAGCTCGCGCGGCTCGAAGGGTTTCGGCAGGTAGTCGTCGGCGCCCATCTCGAGGCCGAGGATGCGGTCGAGCGGCTCGTTGCGGGCGGTCAGCATGATGACCGGCAGGCTGGAGGTGGCGCGCAGCTTGCGGCACAGGGTCAGGCCGTCGTCGCCTGGCATGTTCAGGTCGAGCACGATCAGGTCGGGGCGCGCGTCGTCGAGCGCCTTCCACATACCCGTGCCGTCGGCCGCCGACATGGTGCGGTAGCCGTTCGATTCCAGGTAGTCGGCGAGCAGGGTGCGGATGTCGCGGTCGTCGTCGACAATCAAAATCGTAGAGGGATTATCCATAGCCTCAATTATCCGCATCTAAGCCAAGCTTGGACACCGTTTTTGTATCGGCTTGTATATGCTGATGAGCGCGAAACATATTGATACAAAGTATCGGATAGGGGAAATCCCACGGTTACACTTGTTGGCGATGATGGGAACCGTGCAGCGAGCAGTCCGGAAGCGAAGATGCACACCAACCTGCCTCTCACACAAAGGAAAACACAATGAACACCGTCCGCAAAAACATCGTGATCGTCCTGGCCGCCTTCGGCATCGCCGGCGCCTCGCTCGGCGTGCAGGCCCAGACCGCCGCTCCGGCGGAAGGCCGCCATGCCCATGCCATGAGCAAGGAGCAGCGCGAGGCCAAGCGCGCCGAATTCCGCGCCTTGAGCCCGGAGCAGCGCCAGGCCAAGATGGCCGAGTTCCGCGCCAAGCGCGCCGAGATGCGCGCCGCCCGCCAGGCGAAGCTGGCCGAATCGCTGAAGCTGACCCCGGCCCAGCAGCCGGTGTGGCAGGCCTTCGTGGCCAGCATGACCCCGCCGCAGAAGGGCGAGCGTGCCGGCCAGCGCCTGAACAAGGAGCAGCGCGCCGCCTTGAGCGCACCGCAGCGCCTGGAACGCCGCATCGCCCTGCAGAAGGAGCGCACCGCGCGCATGGAAGCGCGCCTGTCGGCCCTGAACAGCCTGTACGCGGCCTTGAGCCCGGAACAGCGCAAGGTCTTCGACGAGCAGCAGCAGCGCCGCGGCGGCCACCACCACGGCGGCCATGGCAAGATGATGCGCGGCTAAGCACCCGCATCGACGTAAAAAAGACGCCCTCGGGCTAATGCCTGTCACTTAAGGCATTGACCTGTCGGCGGCTTGAGCTAAAACGGATTCACGTGCAACGTGAATCCGTTTTTTATTATGGCCCTCCGACATGACCTGGACTATGCGGCTGAGCTGGC
>PJTO01000111.1_pt1 | contig 103376 bp, 89 predicted proteins | sample 1512101 | NCBI WGS metagenome assembly PJTO01 (sample SAMN08177690, study PRJNA422409) | Soil metagenome, whole genome shotgun sequencing project.
GAAAACCTGATGCGGTTTTATTCTGGCAATGATTTCTTTTACAATCTCGATATCTTCCTGACCCAGCGGATTTTTTTTAACCTGCCCTGTTTCGTAAAACGGAAGATCTAAAAAGTGTGTATTTTCATCTTTTAGTCCAATGTATCTTGTTGCCGCGTAAGATTCTCTTCTTCTGATTAATCCTTTTAGTTTTCGAACCTCAAGAGAATCAATCTGATTTTCTGATTTGTTATTCAAAAATTCAATCACTGATTTGAAGTTGATGTCTTTTGGAAGATCAGCACCAACAAAATCATTACATACTTCTGCAAATTTCAGTGCCTCATCATCTGTAACGGCAATATTTCCGGAGGTTTGATATACTACGTGTACATCATGGCCTTGTTTTATCAATTTTGAAAAAGTTCCTCCCATCGAAATCACGTCATCATCTGGATGCGGACTAAACAGGATTACTCGTTTTTTAGCAGGATTGGCTCTTTCCGGACGGTGTGAATCATCTGTGTTTGGTTTTCCTCCCGGCCAGCCTGTAATGGTATGCTGCAGGATATTAAACATGTTGATGTTCATATCATAAGCAGAACCTTCCTGTGCCAGTAAATCAGACATTCCGTTGTTGTTATAATCACGGTCTGTCAGTTTTAAAATAGATTGTTTGGTTTTCTGGCATAACCATACAATTGCTTTGCTTTTCAATTCCTGTGTCCAGATGCATTCTCCAACCAGCCAAGGTGTTTTAAAGCGTGTTAATTCTGATGCTGCAGATTGGTCTAAAACGAAAGTAGCGTTTGGATGATTCTGCAGAAATGTAGCCGGAACTTCTGAGCTGATATCTCCCTGAATGGTTCTTTTGATGATATCTGCCTTGTTTTGTCCCCAAGCCATTAATACAATTCTTTTTGATCTCATAATGGTAGAAACTCCCATCGTTATGGCTCTTTTTGGAACGTTGTCGATTCCATTAAAATCAGATGAAGCGTCTACTCTTGTAATATGATCCAGAGTAATAATTCTGGTTCCTGAATTAATGTGCGATCCAGGTTCGTTGAAACCAACGTGTCCTGTACGGCCAATCCCAAGCAATTGAAAATCAAGTCCTCCTGCTTGTTTAATATTCATTTCATAGTCGATGCAGTATTGATTGAGTTCTTCAATTGAAACTGTTCCATCAGGAATATTAACATTTTCAGGTTTAATATCGATATGATTAAAAAGATGCTGATGCATGAAATAATGATAGCTCTGATTGTTCTCTTTACTCATTGGATAATATTCATCCAAGTTGAAAGTGATTACATTATGAAAGCTCAGTCCTTCTTCTTTGTGCATTCTCACTAATTCTTCATATACTTTTATTGGAGATGAGCCTGTTGCAAGTCCAAGCACACAAGATTTATTCTTTTCCTGCTTAGATCTAATCAATTGAGCGATTTCCTGTGCTACAATTACCGAAGCTTCAGCTGAACTTTTGAAGATTTCATTGTGGATTTTCTCAAATCTGGTTTCTTCAAATTTACCGGCGCTCTTATAACTGATATCAGGTTTTATTTCTAAAGCACTTTTCATTTCTTTTCTTTTTTTGGTATATACAATTTTGGTTTTTGAAATGGCACAAGCAATTTTCACTGCTTGTACCATTTGCTAACCAAACTTAAAATCTGTAATCTATTTATTTTTGTTGTTTAGAAATTCGGAGCATTTACATCCCACCAAACTCTGGTTCCTCCATTATCTGGTCCGCCCAATTTAGAAACTCCAGTAGCAACACCTCCTGAATTTCCAGCTTTCTCAGACTGAACGAAATTGATTCTTCTTACACCAAACTCAGTTGTAATTGCTCCGCCGCTGTAATTTTTAAGTACTGGGAATAATTTAGGATATCCGGTTCTTCTGTAATCAGACCATGCTTCTTGTCCCTCAGGAAAGCCTGCAATCCATTTTTGAGTAATGATTTTTTGCAGTTTTACTTCATTTGTCGCCGCTGCATCCCATGCCACCGTAACATTATTTACTGGAGCTGAATTATTTTCTGGAAAATTAGGATCGACATACGCAGCTGCTGTTTTTGTATTATCAGCTATATAACCTGCTGCACCAGAAACTCCTCTCTGATCGAATGAAGCTTTAATCCCCGCTTCGTATAATTCCTGAGCCGTACCGCCCATATTCCAACCTCTTAAAGCCCCCTCAGCTCTTAAGAAATAAGCTTCTGCAGCGTTCATAAGGTAGATTTCTTTTGATCTTACCACAGCGCCAATTCCAGAAAAATCCTGATGATCCGATTTTCCGCTGATTGCTATTCCTGTTCTTACTCCTTTATAATCATTAGGAAATTGTTTTGATGTATCAAAATAAGAAGCTATTCTAGGATCCTGATATCCCTTCATTATAGACTCCATATCAGCAGACATACGTATATCCAACCACGAACTGCTGATTGTTGCAATTGGGTTTGTATAAACCGGGGAAACAATTTTAAATGAATCATCGTTAACCAGCATCACACCAAATTTTTGAGCCACAGCTTTTTCTGCTTCTGTTTTTGCCAAAGCTGGTTTAACTTTCACGATACGCATTGCTAATCTTAATCTTAAAGTATTTGCAAATCTTACCCATGATTCGTATTTTCCTTTGTAGCCTGTCATATCTGTAGACTCAAATGTAGAAGCTTCACCAGCATCAATCCTTTTAGTTAATTCTGCCACAGCAGTATCTAATTCAGCAAACATTTGAGTATAAACTTCTTCTTGAGAATCATACGCAATAGTCGCATCATTGGATCCGAATTTAGAATAAATAATTGGTCCGAAAGTATCTGTCATTCTATGCATTCCCTCAACTTTCAAAATCAATGACAGTGCATAAAATTGATCATATTTACCTTTAGATTTATTAGCTATATCATATGCATTAAACATTACATTTTTATATCCATAATCCCAGATAAATCCGTTCCAATTATCTAACAATGCATATGTTGTATTATTCACACCACTCTCAAAACCAGTTGGGGTTGCCATATAACCTGACCAAATATCTGAGTTTAAGCCTTGCTGCAACTGATAAACCCATTCTGGAGTAAGGACTTGGATATTGTTAAACATAGGAGCAAAACCTCCTTTGATATGATTAAAATCTTGTTCAAAATCAGGAAGTGTAATACCATTTGGATTAGTATTAATGTCTTCAAAATTATCTGTACATCCCACAGCAGCGAGTAACAAAGTACAAATAGTTGCTTTTGTTATATTATTTAGTTTCATGTTTTTTAAATTAGAAAGTTACATTTAAATTAAGACCAATACTTCTGGTAGAAGGTAAACCATAAATATCAACCCCTTGTAAACCTTGACCTGTACTTAATGCAATATTTGGATCGAAAGGAGCATCTTTATAAATAAAGAATAAGTTTCTAGCTATAAATGAAATACTCGCTGTTTGGATAAATGGTAAAGCCTTAGGATTAAAATTGTAACCAATAGAAATCTCTCTTAAACTTACATTTGTTGCATCATAAATGTATTCTCCTGTAATTCCAGCTCTTCCTCCAACAGTTGTGTAGTAAGACTGAGCATCCATAGTTGTTACTGCTGTACCGTCAGGCATTACTGCATTTATCTTAACACCGCCTGCATTTCTTGCATCACCTGTAGCTTTAGAAACACCAAATGCATCATTTTGTGCTTGAGTTAAACTCATTACTTCTCCTCCAAAACGTCCATCAATTAAAATATTTGCGAAGAAAGATCCGAATTTGAAAGAGTTAGAAAAACCTAACATAAAATCAGGATTTGAATTTCCTAATTCAACAAAATCTGTTTTTTGAATTTTTCCATCGCTATTCAATAAAATTCTACCCTGATCATCTTTCAACATTTTGTAACCTTCAATAACACCATAAGGTCTTCCTTCTGTTAAAGTATATTTATATCCATTAACTCCAGGATCTGTTAAATTTACTTTTCCTCCTAATTCTTCAGGAATTTCTTTTACTTTATTCTTGTTTTGTGAGAAGTTAATAGTCGAATCCCAAGTGAATTTATCCCCTCTGATAATTCCTGCATTTAATACAACCTCGAAACCTTTATTTTCTATACTTCCGGCATTAATACCATAAAAATCAGCACCTGCACTATTTCCAACTGGAGCAACAACTTGTAAATATTGGTTTTTAGTTTCTGAATTATAGTAAGAAACTTCAAAACCTAATCTATTATTAAACATTCTCCATTCTGTACCAAATTCAAACTCTGATTTAAGCTCAGGTTTTAATGTAGTTCCTGGTTTTGGTGTAACTAAAGGATTGTATTTTGATCCACTTCCATTAGGATAATAGTTTGTTGGAACAGAAATAAAAGGATAGATATCATTACCAACTTGTGCATAAGTACCACGTACTTTACCATAATTAATCCATTCTGGTAAAGTTGCCATCTCACTGATGATTGCAGTTAAACCTACAGATGGATAAAAATAATTTGATGTACCTGTATTTACTAAAGTAGATGACCAGTCATTTCTTCCTGTAAGATCTAAGAATAACATATCTTTGTAACCAAATGTAGTAGCAGCAAATACTGACTGTACTTCTCTTCTTGAATCAATTGTCTGATAATTTCCGTCATTATTATTGAAATTATGTAAAGTAAACCAGTTAGCATATTTCAATCCTCCTCCAATACCTGAATCTAGTATCGTTTTTTGATTTGTTAATGTATTAGTTACACTCGCCCCTATGTTGGCATTAAAACTAAAATCAGATCCAATTTTTGTATTGATTGTAGCAATTAAATCACCATAACGTTGTGTACTTAAAGCATTTTCACTAATATATCTACCATTAGCATGAGACAGCGTCCCTTGTGTAGTAGCAAATATTCTTTTATCGTATAAACTTGTTACTCTATTATAACTGTATCTAGAAGCAATCGACAACCAATTAGTTGCTTTATAAGTTAAAGAAAGAGCTCCATTAAAGAAATCGTTTTTATCTTCAGATTTGTTTCTGTTAATTGCCCAATATGGATTTTGCATAATATCTCTATTAGTCATCCAATTTTGAGCCATTAAATTTCTTGAAGGATCAAATTCTTCATAATTATCTTTATAATAATTAAAGTCATTTCCTCTTGGCATTAAATAAACACCTGTAAGCGGGTTAAAATAAAATCCATTAACTGGTTTGTTTGCAATATTTTGACTTGTATAATTTGCATTTGCGGCAAATACAAGTTTATCATCAAAGAACTTAGCAGTCTGACGAATACCGAAGTTGTTTTTCTTCAAATTATTTCCTGGAATAATACCGCTTGCAGAAGTATTTGCATAAGAAAAAGCTGTAGAAGAATTTTCTGAACCAATTGAATACCCTAAAGAAGTAATTTGTGTAGTTCCTGTAGTAAAAAAGTCCTTTACATGATCTTTAGATTGTCCTTTTGCTCCCCAAGATTCGTCTGCACCTGCTGCTGCAAGATAGTCTGTTTGAAATTTAGGAAGATAAGCTGCTGTTTCAAATGTTGTTACAGACGAAAGATTAATGTTTGCCTTTCCTGCTTTTGCTTTTTTAGATGATAATAAAATTACACCATTTGCACCTTGACTACCATATAATACAGAAGCTGCAGCACCTTTAAGAACCGTCATTCCTTCATAATCGTCAGGATTTACCAAAGAAATTACATCTCCTCCGTCACGGTTACCTCCTGCTAAACTACCAAATGTGTCGTTTGGCTGACCAGAACCTGAATTCAACATAGGAATACCATCGATTACATACAAAGGCTGGCTATTAGATACAGATGAATTTCCACGAATTACAACTTTTGTAGAGCCCCCAGTTCCACCAGCACTTTTAGTTACAGCAACACCGGCAATTTTACCTGCAATAGTATTGATAACGTTAGCATCTTTTACACGAACCAGTTCGTCTCCTTTAAGTTCCTGAGCTGCATAAGTCAAAGATTTTCTTGTTTTCTTGATACCTAGAGAAGTAACTACTACTTCACTTAAAGCATTTGAAGCAGCGACCTGCATTTTCACATTAATTGTAGCAGCATCGCCTACAACTATGTTTTGTGTTTCAAGACCTACATAACTGAAAACTAATGTTTGGCCTTTTTGAACCTCGATTGAGTACAATCCGTCAAAATCGGTAGTAGCACCTTTTTGACCTCCCTGCACAGCAACAGATGCCCCTGGTAATGGCATCCCGTCAGAATCTGTAATCACACCTTTAACATTTTTTACCTGTGCAAGCGAAACCTGCGCCGTAAAAACAATCATAAAGATTAAGAAAATTTTTTTCATGTTAATTTATTTTGTTAGTTATGATGTAAAATTATTCTTAAGGGATTGTTAAAAAAAATAATTTATACAAACTACTATAAATTTTAAACGAACGACATAAAACAATCAATAATCTGCTGCTCGAAAACGTTTTCATTTCTATAAAAAGCAGAAAAAACACCATTTACGACTATTTTATTCTGAAAATTCCAAATTTTACTAAAATATTTTCAATTCTAACAATTATTTGTAAATCTGATATTTATATAAAAAACAACGCTTCTTTTTAATCTTTACGAATAAAAAGAAGCGAAAAACTTATTAATTAAAAAATCGTGTAGGAAATAAAATTAATTACCGCACATGCCTGAAGTCTTGTATTTTAGATCTGTATATTTTTTATGAATAACTTCTAATAGAGAATATTCTCCAAAAGAATCCTGAGCCAGTTCCCATATCATAATGCCGCCTGCATTTTGCGATGCATATTCTACTTTTTTTAAAATTGTCGGCCTTCCGTTATAATAAATTTTACCAATTTCATCCTGATCGGCAAATTGCGTTCCTGCTTGTATTATTTCTCCAAAAGTAGAACTGGTTACTATAGGATAAGTAAAATTATATCCATAAAAAGGAACTCCAAGTGTCAGTTTTTCACTGGGCACATTTTGTTTCTTCCAAAATTCAACTCCTTCTTTGGCAAATTCAAACGAGCTGTGCTGTTCTATTTTATTCGGACTCCATGGTCCAGTACTGTCGTAGGCCATAATATTTATAAAATCGAAAGCATTTAATGCTTCAGAATTTATATTTACAAATCTGGTATTATTAGGAAGTGCAGCTGTGAGCAGTTTTTTACGATATGTAAGTTCTTTTTTTAACTCGACTACAAAACCGCTGTAGCCGGAAGTTACAGCATCCCATTCGAGATCTACATCTACACCATCTAAATTATGATCTGTTACAAACTTTGAAATATTTTGAATAAAAGCCGGCCGGTTTTCGGGTTTATCAATTAGTAAAGACCAATTTGCTGCTTGTTCAGCTGAAATAACTCCGCCGGCAAGCGAAATGCTTATAACAATATTGGGGTTTACAGATTTTACATATTTAGTTACGGCATCAATATCTCCGTCAAAAAATAGATTTCCATTTTTATCAGGATTAGCAAAAGCAATATTTAAATGCGTCAGCTTACAAAATTCAATTGATGTTATTTTATCAAAGCTGTCGGTAGATAAGTACCCCACTACTCTTGCTTTTTTACTTTTTACTTCTTCCGGATTATTTTCTTTTTCACTGGTACAGCTGTACACAGAAAAAAGAGAACTCATGAAAAAAAGGATGCCTAATAAGGCTTTATTTTTTATCATAATTTTGAATTTAAACTTTAGTGTTCTTAATTTTAATTAGATTGAAATAATACCTTATCAGGCATAACTATATTTTAGGATTTTTTTAGTTTACATCCCACCAAACCTTACCAGTCCAATCATTTGTTCCTCCCATTCTTTGAACAGCTTCCATATAATTTTTTTCATTTTTCTGCATCTCATCGTTAGGATAATACAAACGAGTAGGCACAACACCTCCGGTTTGAGAATCTGAATTTGTTATAGGAAGTAAATGCGGATAACCTGTTCTTCTCCAGTTAGAATAAGCTTCTATACTGTTAAACAAATAAGTAATCCATAATTGTGTTCCAATTTGTTCTTTTTCTGTTCCAGCTGCTAAAGGTTTAGCATTTACATACGCATCAATACTTGCCTGACTTGCAGGAGCAGCGCCATAAACTTCTAATTGTTTAATTCCAGCCTCAACTCCTTTTTTATAAAAATCAGCTGCAGATCCTGCAACCCAGCCTCTGTAAGCTGCTTCTGCTAATAACAATTGTGATTCTGAATAACTTACATGTAAAAAAGGAGTAGTTCTTAATTTTAAATACGGCTGAATACCTGATGCGGCATTTGAACCACCTACAACTTCCCATCTAAAAACTCCCGGACGAACTCCTTCATACAATTCTTCTCCCGGACCAATAGGACCTCCATTAACACTTCCTGTTTTTGGAGTTGCAAGCATTTTCAGCCTAGGGTCACCATTATCTCTTAAATAATCAATTAAAAGAGAACTAAAATGATCTCCATGCTCGTCTGAAATAAACCCATATGATAATCCATTTCCTCTAAAATCTAATGTAGCTGGATTATCATTAAAAGGAAAATCTAAATGATGCATAAGACAATTGTCATCGTTGCTTTCGAAAACACCATTTTGAAAAGCTGCTTTTGCTTGTTTTTCAGCTTCTGCCGGGCTCACTTCTGAAATTCTCATCGCCAGACGCAAACGCATTGTATTGGCTAATTTTTTCCATTTTGAAATATCGCCATTATAAAACAAATCTCCTTTTACCGAGCCTCCGGAAGCATTTAACTGCGTAAAAGATTCATCTAAATCTTTGAAAAAAGAATTGTAAATATCCTGCTGTTTATCGTATTTAGGCGTTACAATACCTTGAGAAAAACCTAAACCAGCTTCAGAATAAGGAACATCTCCATAAATATCTGTTAGACGCTGTGCAACCATAACTTTCATAATCTTTGCTACAGCATTCATATTTGATGCAGCAGGATCATTACTTGTGTTTTTTATAATATCAACAACATTTTTTAATTCGTTTGCATACACGTTTCTCCATAATGCTGTTGCATATTCGTCTACTTTTTTAAATTTACTTCCGTATTCTGTTACTGCCCAAGAACCTGAATAATGCTGTACAAAACCACCAGAATATATTAAGTTCGTTCTATGTTGATAATATCCGTCTCCAGACATACATAATTGAGTAAATGTAAGCTGACCTGCAGGATTTGGAGCTAACGCAACCGGATCCTTTATCAGTTCGTCAAAATTTTCTGTACAGCTTACTACTGAAAAACCAGTTAATGCCGCTATTAGTATATGTTTAATTTTCATAATGTACTTTTTTAGAATGTAACCTTAATATTAAATCCATATGATCTTCTAAATGGCAATGAACCATACTCAAAACCTTGTCCGTTTCCTGAAGTGTACATTGACTCTGGATCAATATTTGGTAAATCTTTACTGAATGTCAATAGATTTCGCGCAAATGCTGAGATGTAAATTGAATTGATTTTTGCACCTTCAAAAACACTTTTTGGTATAGTGTATCCTAAACTTACTTCTCTTAATTTCACATAAGACGCATCGTAAATAAATGGTGCCGGAGTATTATCAAAAACATTAGTCCAATAAGCCTGAGGATCTACAGGTTTTTCATTTCTAACATAGTTTGGATTTTGTGCTGTTCCTGTATTAACAACTCCATTTGCTACATAACCTGCTGTTGGAACCCAATTTTGAACATTAAAGTTAGGGTCGCTCGCAGCAGCCTGCGCTCTTGCAGCATTATAAGCATCTCTTCCTTCTGTTGTTACATCAAGTAAACCTTTTGTAGCTGCAACAGAGTTTGTCATAGAATAAACATCCATACCAAACTTCATATCTAATAAAAACTGAAGGGTAATTCCTTTATAAGAAAATCTGTTTGTTAAACCGGCTGCCCAGTCTGGAACACCTTTTCCTAAAATAACTTTTGTATCTGTATATAAAGGAAGTCCGTTTGCACCTACAATCATTTCACCTGATTCTGTTCTTTGAAAATCTTTTCCAATAATAGTTCCGTACTGACCGCCAACTTGTGCCACAATTGCAGCTCCTGCCCAGCGAGCCTCAGAAATAGTATACGTATTGATATCTGGATGTAAAGACAAAATTGAGTTTTTGTTTTTAGAGAAGTTTAAATCAATTCCCCATTCAAAACTATTTGTTTTAATAGGAGTTCCAGATAAAAAGATCTCTATACCTTCGTTACGTAATTTTCCAGCATTTACAGAAAGAAACTCGTAACCTGATGTTGCAGAAGAAGCTAAATCAAGAGTTTGATCTGACGTATCTTCACGATAAACAGTAATATCTGCTCTTAATCTGTTTTTAAAGAACGCTGTTTCTAGTCCAAACTCAGTTCCTGTTTTTGACTGATATGTTAAGTTAAGATTTGGTGCCGATGAATTTTTAATATTTACAACACTCTGCCCGTCATAAGAGGAATAAGTTGTATAGTTTAATGAGTTTTTATAAGCTCCCGGAGCATTTGATACATTTGCCCAAGACGCTCTAAACTTACCATAAGAAAACGCATCGCTTTTTATATTAAATGCATCTGAGAATACAAAACCTAATGAAGCTGCCGGATAAAAAGCATCTTTATTAATAACGCTGAACCAGTCATTTCTTCCTGTAAACTCTGCATATAAATACCCTTTATAATCTAATTTTGCAGAACCGTAAACAGAATTTGTTCTTGTTTTTGTTTCTGTAGGCTCATTTATTGTATGAGTTGTAAAATTACTTATATACTCAGTTCCAGGCTCGATAATATTAATTCCAGAACTTGAATTTTCCTGTCTTCTAAAATCTCTGCGGCTTGTTCCTAAAATTCCTGAAAAAGTTAAATCATTAGCTAGTTTAATATCGCTGATAGTAGCAATAATATCCGTATTCATTTCAGAAACCGTAATATCATTTAAACCAATATATCCTGTTTCTCTTCCCGGCCAGGTGCTTCCGGCTGCCATAAAATCTTTTGCACCAAAAACATAAGTATCTAAACCTGTTCTAAAAGTCAGAGCAATCCAGTCTTTTAACTTATATGTTCCGGCCACGTTACCCATAAAACGGTTTTTCTTAGAAGTATTGTGGTTTGCTTCGGTAGTCATGTATGGATTTAACTGATAAATATTATTGTTCCATTTATAAATTTCACCAGTTTCTTCATTCTTGTAATTTTTCAGCCAGGCCTGATCTATATTTGGAGCCAATCCTGTTAATGAATAACCAACGTTGTTTGGAGAATCTCCTAGACCTGGTCTGTTTTCTGTATTTTCGACCATGTAATTTACATTGGCATCCAAAGTAAATTTATCTGATTTTAATGTCGCATTCAAGCTCGCATCGTTTCTCTCTAATCCAGAACCTGGCACAACATCATCATTTTTTAAATTATTGAATCCAAAACGTACATAAGCATTTTCACTTCCTCCAGAAAGAGCAATACCATTAGTTGTTGTAAATCCTGTTTTAAAAAAGCCTTTAATATTATTATCAACTCTGGCATAAGGTTTCATTGAGCCGTCAAATATTTTAATCTCCTGCCCTACAGTTTCAGAGAATTTAGGTCCCCATGAACTTGTAGTGTATTGATAAATTTCTGAAGGTGCTTTTGACGGATCAGGCAGAATTCCGTGAGATCCGCTTCCGTATTCCGTTTGAAAATCATCATATTTAGCATATACCTTATCAAAACTAACGCCGCTGGTTAATTCGACCTGTAGTTTTCCTTTACTTCCTTTTTTAGTCGTAATTAAGATAACACCGTTTAACGCTCTGGAACCATATAAAGCTGATGCAGCTGCTCCTTTTAAAACCGTAAGACTTTCAATATTGTTAGGATTAATACTCGAAATACCGTCTCCGTTATCTCTTCCGTCAAACCATTTACTTGCTGCAGCACTATCGTTAGAAAGTCCGGTATTATCAATAGGCACACCATCTACAATATACAAAGGCTGGTTATTCTCTCCAATACTAGATATACCTCTAATAATAACTCTTGTACTTCCTCCTACTCCTGTTGCAGGTATCGAAACATCAACCCCAGCAACTCGGCCAGAAAGTGCTGTCGCCACATTTGTTGTAATTACTTTGCTCAATTGTTCTCCTTTAACATCCTGAACAGCATAGCCCAATTCTTTTTTCTGTCTCTTAATACCTAACGCTGTAACGACAACTTCATTTAAGTTTTGTGTATCCTGAGTCAGTACAACATTAATTGTTGGTGATGTACCAACAGTTACAGTTTTAGTTTTAATTCCTATATACGAAAATGCCAAAACATCCCCAGCAGATGCCTGAATCGTATACATACCGTCATAATCACTTTGACTTACCGTTTTTGTGCCTTGAATAATAATACTTACTCCCGGCAGCGGCAATCCATTTTGATCGCTTACCAAACCTTTGATTGTCTTTACTTGTGCAAGCGAAACCTGCGCAGTAAAAGCCATCATAAGGGCTAACATAATTTGTTTCATTTTTATCATGGTTTTGATTAGTTGTGCATAAAATTATTGTTAACGTACTGTTAAAAAAAATTATTTATACAAACAGCTAAATTTTTTAAACAAACAACATAAAACATTCAACATTATGTTGCACGAAATCGTTATCCTATTTAAATAAAATATTAATTAGCTTTTTTTGTAAAAAATTATTCAAAAGAATTGCGATTTAGCTTCTAATTATGTAAAGTTGCAGATTAATTACAAAGCCTTCCAATTAATAATAAAACGTTAATAAAAAAGTTGAACGAAATCCGAAAATTAAAATTCGATATAAAACTCAAAAATCATATTTGGTTTTGGGGAAGCTACTTTACTCTCAACTTTTTACGATGGGGTGCTTACTTTAATGATTATCCTTATTCGTTTAAATCAAACTTAATTGAGTTTTCGCTGCATATACCTTTAGTATATTTCAATCTTTTTATTTTAGTTCCAAAATACGTTCTAAAACAAAAATATATTACCTACACCGCAGCGTTAATCACAAGCTTATTTGGGATATATTTATTAAAAACAGTTTTAACCTATTACATTATATCCGAAAATATCTGGCCCGAAGCAAACCGGGAATATCATCCTTTCGACATTAATCATATTTTAGCGGTTTGTATAGGAGAATTGTATGTTTTAGCCATGGCATCTTCTGTTTATCTTACTTTAACATGGCTTAGAGAAAGAGAACGAAACCGTTCATTAAGAGAAAATCAGTTTAAAATAAAACTAAAATATCTCGAAAATCAAATTCAGCCACATTTCTTTTTCAACACATTAAATAATCTATATGCCTTATCTCTAGAATCTTCAGATAAAGTGCCGGATGTTATCATCAAACTTTCAAATTTGATGGAATATGTTTTGTATGATGTAAAAGGAACCAAATTTGTTCCGCTTATTAAGGAAATTGATTACATCCAGAATTATATCGAAATTGAAAAGTTACGTTTTGAAAATGTAGAAGTTACAATCAATTTAGAATCAAATATAGAAGATGTAGTCGTACCGCCGTTAATCTTTATTTCTCTGGTCGAAAATGCCTTTAAACATGGCGGAATCAACAATAATAACTTAAAAATTAAGATCAATTGTAAAGTTACCAACAACAAAATGTTAGACTTTGAAATCTTAAATAATTTTGTAATTTCACAAAATCTTAAATCTAAAGGCGGCATTGGTTTAGTTAATACAAAGAAGAGACTAAAATTAATTTACAAAAATCATTTTAGCTTAAAAGACACAACAAAACTTAATTACTATATAATTCGTTTGCAAATACCTATTCAGAATGAAGATTAAATGTGTATTGATTGATGATGAACCTTTGGCGATAAAAGTCCTGCAAAATTACTTTAATAATTTTACAGATTTTGAAGTTATAGGAACATTTAATAACTCTTTAGAAGCGCTTGATTTTATAAACAGCACTTCTGTAGATGCTGTTTTCTTAGACATCAATATGCCAATGATGACTGGTTTTGAATTAATCAGTTTAATCGAAAACAAAACAAAAGTTATTATTACAACTGCTTTTAGAGAATTTGCTGCAGAAAGTTATGATCTAGATGTATTGGATTATTTAGTAAAACCTATTCCGCTGCCAAGATTCATAAAATGTATCAATAAAATTACAACCGAATACAATTTAAAAAACAATATTAAAATCGATACGACAAAAGGCGATTCGCATATTTTTATCAAAGTCGATAAAAAAATGATGAAAATTAATATTGAAGAAATCCTTTTTATCGAAGGAATGAAAGAATACATAAAAGTTGTAACACCTGATAAAACCTACATTACCCACAAATCTTTAACCTCATTATCTGAAGAACTGCCGGCTGATCGCTTCCTGCGCATCCATAAATCTTATGTAATTGCGCTCAATAAAGTAAAATCTATAGAAGGAAACCGCATCCAAATTCAGTCGTACACGATTCCTATTGGAAGAAATTACAGTAAAGACGTCAAAAATCGAATTCTCGAATAAAACTTTAACATTTCTAACTCTATATAAATTAACACATTGTTGAATAAATAAGGTAGTTGGTTTAAATTTAACATTATTTTCAATCAATAATTTTTTTTTGACTTACGTAACAAATATATTTACGGTCTTCAAAAAACAATTTATTAAAAATTAACCTTATTACAATTATGAGTTCAGAAAATGTTCAAACCAAATGGGGACAGTTTATCTCATTGATAATCGTCTTCTTCTTTTGGGGTTTTGTTGGTTCTGCCAATGACATCCTGATTCCAGTATTCAAAAAAGTATTTACTTTATCTCAAGTACAATCACAACTAGTTGCTTGGGCATTTTATGCTGCGTATTTTGTAGGTTCAATAATCTTCTTTTTAGTTTCTTTAAAATTAGATGTTCTGCAAAAATTCGGATACAAAAAAACACTTTCGGCTGGTTTAATACTTTCTGCTGTCGGGTCATTTTTATTCGTTCCGGCTGCAACAATGGAAAGTTTCCCTTTCTTTTTAACCGCTTTGTTTACTGTTGGTTTAGGTTTTTCAATTCAGCAAATTGTAGCAAATCCTTTAGCAATTAAAATGGGAAGTCCAAACACTGGAGCTCACCGTTTAACATTAGCAGGAGGTATCAACTCATTCGGAACAACTATTGGAGCTATCTTACTAGGCATAGCTTTATTTGGAATGGGAGATAACAAAAAAACAGCTCTTTCATTAGAAGATATTAAATTACCATTCATCATTCTTGGACTTGCGTTTATCGCAGTAGCAATTTTCATGAACTTCTCTAAAATTGAAGATCCTGAAAAAGAGGTTGAAGTTGTTAAAACAGCACACGAAAAATTCAATATTCTTGATTACCCGCAATTGTATTTAGGAATGTTAGGTATTTTTATTTACGTAGGAACTGAAGTAACAATCATTAGTAATTTACCTGCTTTATTACATACGCAAGAATTTGGAAACGTATTAGAAGATGCCGTAGCTCCATTTATTGCCCTTTACTGGGGAAGTTTAATGATTGGACGCTGGAATGGTGGTGTAAATGTTTTTGATACTTCAAAATTAGTAAATACTGCATTAAAATTCATCGTTCCTGCTATTGCATTTGGAGTAATCATTGGAGCTAATATTTTTGCTGCACACGATGTATCTTCATTCTATATCTACCCAATCTGGATTTTATTATTCATTGGAGTTAGTTTTATTGGAGGAAAAAATGCCGGAAAAACTTTAATGCTTTTCGGACTTTCCGGAATCACAATGATGGTTGCCGGATTAGTTTGGCCAGATCCTTCAATTGCTAAATTCTTCTTTATCTCAGGCGGATTATTCTTGTCTATTATGTGGCCTTCTATCTTCGATTTAGCGATCGCAGGTTTAGGAAAAAACACAGGAAAAGCATCTTCTTTCTTAATCATGATGATTTTAGGAGGTGGTGTTATTCCATTAATCCAAGGAAGTATCTGTGATTTTGATCTAACAAAACCAGAAGGAATCTTTGGAATTTCATGGACACATTTCTCTTATGTAGTACCACTTATTGGTTTTGCTTATTTAGGATTCTACGGTTTCTACTGCCCTAAAATCTTGAAAAAACAAGGAATCAGCCACGTTGAAAGCGAAGGCGGCGGACACTAAAAAATTTAAACCATTTATATAAAAAAATCCAAATTCCAATAAACAGGAATTTGGATTTTTTTATTCATAAAGAAAAACCTTTGAACCTTTGTCTCTCTAAACCTTTGCCCCTTTTACTTAGCGTTAATAACATTACCCAGATTCTTTTTGAAAATCGCTTTATTCTGTGCCGAAATCGGGTAAACCACATCTTTATCTGCATGAACAATAACTTTGTCTATATTCGCTTTTAAAAGTGCTTCTGGATCTTTTATTTTTAAAGTACACGCTCCGTCAAAAAAGCCGTCATCTTCGATAATCTTTCTGGCTTCTAAAACAGTACCATCAGTTAAGACTGCAGAAATTGTCATTTCCTTATTTAAAGTTTTCGAATAAAAACCATCCATAACCAAAAGCAGTCTATAGGAGTTCTTCATTTCAGGCCCTTTAAACTCATGTCTCGTTATATTATACCGAAGTCCTTTTGCCAGACTTTGAAACTTAACAGAACTGTCCAATTCATAAGTTGCCACATCGCCGGCTTCATTGACAGAAGTAATCACCTTCGCTTGGGCATTTATAGAAAAACCAGCAGTTAAAAAACACAAAACAATTAATATTACTTTCATATTCAATTATTTAAGATTTACATAAAAGTAAAAAAAATCGCCTTTTCTCGTTAGAAAAAAGGCGATTTTAATTTTATAACTATCTAAGGATTACTTGTTTCCTTTTTCGAAATCAGCTACGAATTGAGCTAAACCAATATCAGTTAAAGGATGTTTCAACAATCCGTAAATTGCAGAAAGCGGTCCAGTCATAACATCAGCACCAATTTTAGCACAGTTTACAATATGCATTGTGTGACGTACAGAAGCAGCTAAAATTTGAGTTTCATAACCGTAGTTATCATACACTTCTCTAATTTCCTGAATCAGGTTTAAACCGTCAGTAGAAATATCATCTAAACGGCCTACAAACGGAGAAACATAAGTAGCTCCCGCTTTAGCAGCCAAAAGAGCCTGTCCAACAGAGAAAACAAGAGTTACGTTAGTTTTAATCCCTTTATCAGAAAAATATTTTGCAGCCATAACTCCTTCTTTAGTCATAGGCAGTTTTACAACGATTTGCTCATGTAATTCAGCAAGCTCCTCGCCTTCTTTAACCATACCTTCAAAGTCAAGAGCATTAACTTCAGCACTTACATCACCTTCTACAAGATTGCAAATATCAACATAATGCTTAAGGATATTGTTTTTTCCGGTAATACCTTCTTTCGCCATTAACGACGGGTTAGTTGTTACACCATCTAAAACACCTAAAGCTTGTGCTTCTTTAATTTGAGCTAAATTAGCTGTATCAATAAAAAATTTCATAATCTATTATATTTAAATTGTGTTGATTTATTTTTTGGCGTGACCACAAGGGTCGGGCTTTCGGCTCTATCTTTTGTTCCGTTTCTCTTCACAAAAGGATAACGCCTCTATCCCTCACGCAAACTCAGCTGCAAAATTACAACTTAAAATTGCTTAGAAGAATTGTTTTTATTTAATTCTTTCAATTCATCCCTAATTTCTTCCAGAACTTTTAATGTTTCTTCTTTATAAACTTCAGAATTATTAATCTTATCACTCAAAGAACTTAAAATTCGGCGAAGCACAAACCAAATAACCAGAAAAACTATGACAGTAAAAATAGTAGGCAAAAATTCTGTAATCTTATCCATAATTCTATAACTTATAATGATTCATAAGCATTTTTTCGTAAACCTTATCCGGAAGCGCGCGTTTCAAAACAATTGAAAATTTCTGCATAAACACACCTACCTTGTAATGTACTTTTGGCTTTTCTTTTTGAATGATTTTATAAATCGCTTCGGCCATTTCATTCGGGTTGCTTCCTGCATCCACATGTTCGTTCATTGCTGCAAGCGTATCACCATATACTTTTTCGTAAGCAGAACCTTTTACAATAGGCGCGTGATAACGTCCGGAAGCAATATTAGTTGCAAAATCACCGGGAGCCACATTTGTAATTTCAATTCCAAACTGCTTTACTTCCATTCTCAAAGCCTCGGTAATCAATTCTAAAGCTCCTTTTGAAGCCGAATACACACTTCGGTAAGGAAGTCCCATATAAGCGGCAATAGAAGTAATATTAATAATTAAACCTGATTTTTGTTCGCGCATTTTTGGCAGAACAGCTTTCATAACTTCGATTGGACCAAAAAAATTCGTTTCAAAGTTGTTTTTAATTTCCTCCATCGGAATTTCTTCTAATGGTCCCGTGATTCCAACTCCTGCATTGTTGATTACAATATCCAGTCTGCCCGAAGTTTCGATAATCTTACTGACAGCCGATTTAATCGAATCAGCATTTCGAACGTCTAAAGCCACAAGAGGAAAAATAGAATTCAGGACTTTTTCAGGATTTCGGCTCGTTCCGTACACTATGAAACCTTTTTTATGCAAAAATTCACCAATAGATTTTCCAATCCCTGAAGATCCTCCGGTAATTAAAACAACTTTATTCATTTTTGGGTTATGAGTTATAAGTTATGAATTTTGAGTTTTTAGTTCAATGAAGAGAAATTTTTCAGCCTGACATTTAACTTCTAACTCAACGAAAGGTCCAAAAATAAAAAAATCCTCCCGAAGGAAGACTACTTTTATACAAATTCTAAAAAATAAAAAGTGGCAAGCGACCTACATCGCACCGCTCAACCGCGTACCCTTGCTATGTTCCCATCCTGGGGGAGTCTGCAGGAGCTGGTCGTGTAGGACTTGCCGGTGCAAATATACAATCTTTTTATATTTTTGCAAGAGCTTTGCTGCTATAAAAATATCATCGTATATTGGCTTATTCAAATTTTAAACTATGAAAAAATATAACTTCCTAGCTGTCATTTTATTAGGAATCACATTAATTGGATGCAAAGGCACAAAAAAAGGTGAAAATTCTTTATTCACTATTGATGATTCTGCTTTTCCTGCCCATTTTTTACCAAAAGAATCAGTTTCAATCGGAATTTTGAACCCAAATTCGAAAGAAATTGACAGCATAGTTTACTTCATTAACGACAAAAAAGCAGGAAGTAAAAAAGGAGCCGAAAAATTTAAATTTGACTTAAAAGATCAAAAACTAGGTTATCAATACTTAAAAGCAACTGCTTATTTTGGCGGAGACTCTTCTGATGCTACCAAAAGAATTGAAGTCGTTTCTGATATCGAACCTAAACTATTAAAGTATAAAGTAGTTAATACTTTCCCTCATGACACTACTGCGTTTACAGAAGGCTTAGAATTCCATGATGGCCTTTTATTTGAAAGTACTGGTCAAAAAGAAAACTCATATTTTAGATCTGTTGATTATAAAACAGGAAAAGTAATTAAGCAAGTTGACCTTCCTAAGGAATATTTTGGCGAAGGAATAACTTTTATAAATGATAAAATTTATCAGTTAAGCTGGCAGGAAAAAACCGGTTTTATCTATGATGCAAAAACTTTTAAACTAGAGAAAACTTTCAAATACGACAAAGATATTGAAGGCTGGGGAATGACACATGATGATAAATACATTTACCATTCAGACGGGACTGAGAAAATCTGGAAAATGGATCCAAATACTCAAAAATTAATTGATTATATAAATGTATATTCTGGTTCTTCAAAAATTAAATCTATTAATGAATTAGAATTAATTAACGGGAAGTTTTATGTAAACGTTTGGCAAAAAGATGCAATTGCTGTCGTAAATCCAACTTCTGGATCAGTAGAAGGAATATTAGACCTTTCAGGTTTACGTAAATTTGTTAAAGCAAAAAATGCAGAAGTTTTAAACGGAATAGCTTACAACCCACAAACCAAAACAATTTTTGTTACAGGGAAATATTGGGACAAATTGTTTGAAATAACAGTTTCTGAATAAAAATACAAAAGAATTAAAATACGAATTTCACAGATTTCACGGATTAGTTCGTGATAATTTGTGAAATTTGTGTTTTATAACACTATCTACAATGATTACATTAATAAAAAACATACAGGAACTACTCCAAATACGCGAGACTTCAATTTCTAAAGTTTCGGGAGCTGAAATGGCAGAGCTTCCTGCAATTAAAAATGCCTTTTTAGTAATAAAAGATGATCTTATTACTGATTTTGGCTCTATGGAAAACCTTCCTGAAATTAAAGCAGACAGCATTATCAATGCTTCCGGACGTGTTGTTCTTCCTGCCTGGTGCGACAGCCATACGCATATCGTGTATGCAGGTAACCGCGAACAGGAGTTTGTAGACCGCATTAATGGATTTACTTATGAAGAAATTGCCAATCGTGGCGGCGGGATTTTAAATTCGGCTAAAAAATTAAATGAAACTTCTGAAGAAGAAATTTACGAACAATCAAAAATTCGTCTGGAAGAAGTCATGCATTTAGGAACCGGAGCTGTCGAAATAAAATCAGGTTACGGATTAACTGTTGAAGGCGAATTAAAAATGCTTCGTGTGATAAAAAAACTGGCAGAAAATTATCCAATTTCAATAAAAGCTACTTTTTTGGGCGCACACGCTTTTCCAACGCACTATAGAGAAAACAAAGCAGGTTATATCGATGAAATCATCACGAAAATGCTTCCTGAAATTGCACAAAACAAACTGGCAGATTATGTAGATATTTTCTGCGAAAGTGGTTACTTCTCAGTCGAAGAAACAGAAAAAATTATGGAGGCAGGAATTAATTTTGGTTTAAAACCAAAAATTCACGTTAATCAATTTAATTCTATCGGTGGTATTCAGTCTGGAGTTAAATTTAACGCACTTTCTGTAGATCATCTTGAAATAATGAACTCAGAAGATATTGAAGCTTTAAAGGGCACCGAAACGATGCCAGTTGCATTACCTTCTTGTTCTTATTTCTTAAGCATTCCGTACACACCTGCACGCGAAATGATTAAAGCAGGATTACCTTTGGCACTTGCAACCGATTTCAATCCTGGTTCTACTCCATCCGGAAACATGAATTTTGTTGTAGCTGCAGCTTGTATTAAAATGAAAATGACTCCAGAAGAAGCCATAAATGCGGCAACAATAAACGGCGCTTATGCAATGGGACTTTCAGAAACTCATGGAAGTATTACAAAAGGCAAAAAAGCCAATTTAATTATAACTAAACCTATTTCATCTTACTACCAAATTCCTTATGCTTTTGGAAGTAATTTAATTGAAGATGTTTTAATTAACGGTCTAATTATATAATAAAATTATTCCTTTTTCAAAATCATTTAACCCACAGCCAAAAACTGTGGGTTATTTTTTTATACTGCAATATTTTAAATCATGCTAGTACCAAAAGATTCACAAAGATTTTGTCCATAAAAAAAGGCCTGTGAAATCACAGACCTTTAATATCAAAGTGGTATTTTTACTTCTTTGGCACAATTATCTTAAACTAAAACTAGTTTTAGAAACTAATTCGTCATTATCAAAAACATTGATAAAATAAGTTCCTTTAGCGAAATCTTTTCCTGGAAGATCTTCAGTAACATTTACAGATTTGTTTTCATACTTTACAGTAGTTTTAAAGCTGTAAGTTAAAGAGTTATCTCCAAAACTTTCTGTTTTTTTCTCGCCCAAAACGTTGTTTTTTGCATCAATAACCTGAACATAATATGTTTTATCTCCAGATTTAGCAATTTGGTTTTCAGCAATAGTAAAACTTACTTTTAAGATATCAGCACGGCTTGCTTTATCTGTTTCAATTTGTTTTCCAGAGCTTTTCAATTTATAAGCAGAAGTTTTAGTGTTCAAAATTGATAATTTAGAACCTCTTTCAACTGTTTTTGCAAGCTCCTCATTTTGTCCTACAAGTACTTCGTTGTATTTTTTTGACTCTCCTAACACAGTAATTGTACTATCTCTCTGAACTGTTAAAACACCATTTTGTTTTTTCAATTCGTCGTTTTCAGCAACTAGAGTTTTCATTTTTCCCTGCATTGCCTGTACCTGAGCTCTGTATTTAGAAACATCACCTTTAGATTTATTCAAATCATCCATCAAAGCGACAACTTTATCTCTTTCCTGAATTAATTCGTCTGACATTGATGTGTTTTCAGCAATTGCAGCATCATAAGTTGCTTTCAATTCCTGTAAATCTTTCATTACAGACTCTTTTTCTGTCATTGTAGTTGTAAGTTCTGTCTTAACTACATCAGTATCAGAAGATAATTTAAAAATATACACTAAGCTACCAATCAGTAGGACTGCTAAAACCGCTATAATCGCTTTTAGACTTGAATTGTTGTTGTTCTTTGGGTTTTCCATATTTAATAATTTTCTTTAATAACAAATTTAAGAATTAATATATGTTAATAACGTAAGTTGTTACAATTATATTATTTTTGGAAAATAAATTTTTTTCATGGAGAAATTGATTCCTTTTACTGTCAATGATTTGGCAAAAGTCACAAATCATCGTAGTGGTGAAATAAAATTCGGAGAAAAAATGATTGTTTTGCCGAAAGATGCAGACAAAATCAAATTTTTACAAGAATCTGAGGCGAAGTATGTTCTTTTGGGAATTCCGGAAGACATTGGTGTACGTGCGAATTATGGAAGACCCGGAACAGCATCAGCGTGGGAAAACGCTATTAAAAGTATTGCAAATATTCAGCATAACCGCTTTTCAAAAGGCAGTCAGATTATAGTTTTAGGACAGCTTGATGTTTCTGCAGAAATGCGCGACGTCGAAAACTTAGATTTTAATGACATTGACGACCGCTCTAAACTAAGCCAGCTGGTAGAAAAAATCGACAAAGAAGTTTCGCATATTATATTTACTATAATGAAAGCCGGTAAAACTCCTATTATTATTGGAGGCGGACATAATAATGCTTACGGAAATATTAAAGGTTCGGCTTTAGCCAAAGGAAAACCAATAAATGCCGTAAATTTTGATGCGCATTCTGATTTTAGAATTCTGGAAGGACGCCACAGCGGCAATGGATTTTCGTATGCGTATGAAGAAGGTTTTCTAAAAAAATATTTCATTTTCGGACTTCACGAAAACTACACTTCAAAAAGCGTTTTAGATCTTATTAAGAAACTGGAAGACCGCGTGCGTTATAATACTTATGACAGCGTAAATATTCGTAAGGAAAAAGATTTTACCCGCGAAATGGCTCTTGCCTTAGAGTTCATAAAAACAGATGCTTTTGGAATTGAGATTGATCTCGACGCTATTCCTAATATTGCCAGCAGTGCTATGACAATAAGCGGATTTTCGGTAGAAGAATTACGTCAGTTTATTTCGTTTTTTGGACAGCATAAAAATGCTGCGTATTTACATATCTGCGAAGGTGCTCCAGATTTAGCCGATTCTCCAAATAATAATTTAATTGGAAAATTAATTGGGTATTTAGTAACTGATTTTATTAAAGCAAATAACGAAAAAGAGAAATTAGCTTGAAGAACAGGCGGCTTAAAACCACACATTTTCCAAATAATACAAGATTCAAACAGCCGATTGACTGAATAAACCTATCTTTGCACAGAATTTAGTACTTAAAACTAAAATTCTTAATTACTAAGATATGTTATTCGAAGATTTATCACTCTCAAAAAGTATACAAAAAGCCGTATTTGAAGAAGGCTATTTAAATCCCACTCCTATTCAGGAAAAATCCATTCCAATTGTTTTAGCCGGAAGGGATTTAATTGGCTGTGCGCAGACAGGAACAGGAAAAACAGCAGCATTTGCGATTCCAATTATACATCAATTACACCGAATTGTAGGTTCATCAAAAAAAGCCAAACAAATTCGCGCGCTTATTGTAACGCCTACGCGTGAACTAGCGGTACAGATTGGACAGAGTTTTGACACCTATTCTAAATATACCAACTTAACGCAATTAACTATTTTTGGCGGTGTTTCTCAAAACCCTCAGGTTGATGCTTTAAAAAATGGTGTTGATGTTTTGGTGGCAACTCCGGGCCGATTATTAGATTTACACAAACAAGGTTTTCTTGATTTAAATCATCTGCACACATTGGTTTTAGATGAGGCAGATCAAATGCTGGATATGGGTTTTATAAACGATGTAAAAAAGATCGTAAAACTTACCCCTAAAAACAGACAAACTTTATTATTCTCTGCAACAATGCCTCTTGCAATTCGCGAATTGGCAGAAATGTTTTTGCAGGATCCTGAAAAAGTTGAAGTTTCTCCGGTTTCATCAACTGCAGAAAATGTAGAGCAGCGTGTTTATTTTGTTGATAAAACAGAAAAAAGAAACCTGCTTTATCGTTTAATTAAGGAAGAAAATTTATCAAATGTATTGGTTTTTTCGAGAACCAAACATGGCGCAGATAATGTTGTAAAAGCGCTTCGCAAGAAAGATATCCCGGCAGAAGCCATTCACGGAGACAAATCGCAAAATGCGAGACAGCGTGTTCTGGATGCTTTTAAAAACAAAGAAGTGGGCGTTCTGGTTGCTACAGATATTGCAGCAAGAGGAATTGATATTGAGCAGCTGCCATATGTTATCAATTTTGATTTACCCAACATTCCTGAAACTTATGTACATAGAATTGGTCGTACAGGACGTGCAGGAAACGGCGGTATTGCAATTTCTTTCTGCGGTAAAGACGAAGAACCTTACTGGAAGGATATTAAGAAATTAATTAAAGTAGATGTAAAAATTATTACAGATCATCCTTATCCATGGCATTCAGGAAGTCCTGAAGCAGGAGAAAAACCTAAAAATTCAAACAGAAGCGGCGGTGCTCACAAATCGAGAAAATCAAGTGCTTCAAAACAAAACAAAAAACGCTGGTATTAACAACCAGCGTTTTTCGCTTCTATTATTAAGTAATTTATAATTTTAAATAATTTTACAGGCTCAAAAGGCTTTACAATAATATCATTCATTCCAGCTGAAAGAGCTTCGTCTGTAATTTCGTCTTTATCAAAAGCTGTCAACGCGACTACAGGCGTTTTTACCCCTAACAGCCGAATGCGTTTTGTAGCTTCAAAACCGTTCATTAACGGCATATTAATATCCATTAAAATAAGATCAAATCTTTCTTTCTCTAATATTGTAAGCGCTCCAAAACCGTCATCAACGACTTTGCAGACAAAATTATTTTTTTCGATAATCTTTTTCGTAACCATCTGGTTAATTAGATTATCTTCTACAATAAGAATTTTATAAATTTCGCTTGATGTTAAATCCACCTCTATATCTTCAATTATTTTTTTTGTTTTTTGAGGATCATGTTCAAACGGAATTACAAATGAAAATGCAGTTCCTGCACCTAAATCACTTTCCAGTGTAATTGTACTTCCAAAAAGCCCCAATAATCTTTTTACTATACTTAAACCTAATCCCGTTCCCTGATAATCTTCATCTTTTCGTCCTACCTGAACGAATTTTTCGAATATTTTATTTTGATCTACAGCCGCAATTCCAACTCCGTTATCTCTTATCAAAAAATCCAGATAGTATAATTTCCCTTCTATCTTATGTAATTTCACGACAATATCAACTTCCCCGTTTTTTGTAAACTTTAGCGCATTGCTCACTAAATTCATTAAAATCTGACCCAGTCGAAGTTTATCACCAATCAAATACTCAGGAATAAAATCATCTATTTCAACATTAATTTTGTTATTATTTTTTTGGGATAGAAAAGAAAGTGAATTTTTGATCATTGTTATTTCATCCGAAATATTAAATGTCAAGCTTTCTAAAACTACTTTGTTTTCTTCAATTTTATTAATTTGAAGAATATCGTTAACTAAGGAAAGTAAATATCGTGCCGAAAATTTTAAAGCACTTAAATGCTGGCTCTGCGATAATTCTTTGTGTTCTTCAAGAAGCATATTTGTTATTCCTACTACACCATACAGCGGTGTACGCAATTCGTGGCTTATAGTCGAAATAAATTGGGTTTTGAGTAACGAGGCTTCTTCTGCAATTTCTTTTGCCTCTAAAAGCTCTAAATTGTGTTTTTTCTTAAATCCTATATTCTTAATCAGCGTTACAATTAAAAAAAGCAGAATTAGAGACGTGAGTATAAACAGGATTACAATAATTCTTGATTTTTTAAGACTTTGAGACTGGGATGTTTTTTCATTTTCAATTTTGTCAATCTGTCTTTTATATTCATCCAGCTCTAAATTGAATCCGGCAATTGATGCTTTTTTTAATTTTTCCTGATTATAAAGTTCCTCTGTAATTTCATTAAACTTTACAAGATGCTTATACGCTTCTTTATAATTTTTTACTTTGGTTAAGAATTTTGAATATTCTAAATGCGTATAAGACAAATCAGATTTTTCATCGCTGTTTTCTCCGGCGGCAATTGCTTTTAAAAAATAAGAATTAGCGGCTGTATTTTCGTTTTTGTAACTAGAATACATTCCGTTTAACATATAAACTACGATTTCTGTTGAAGCATCTCCGTACTTTTCGACATGATCGCCAACAAATTTTAAGTAGGGGTATCCAGCGTCAAATCTTCCAATATCAAAATAGGCCCAGGCAATATTAACATTGGTAAAATAAATCTGATCGCTGTTGTTTGTTTTTAAACTATAAGCAATTGATTTTTGATAATAATCTATCCCTTTATCAAATTGCTTTTTTTCAAAACAGTAAATATTTCCTATATTGTTGTTAAGACTGTATTTTAACGAATCGTTGTCTGTTTTATTTGCGTAGTATAAACCTTTATTGTAAAAGAAAAGGGCTTTATCAATTTCTGATAATTCGTTATAATTTCCGGCAATAACTTTGTATGCCTTTGCAATTAAATTATCATTTTTTGCTGCTGTGGCATAATTTAATGCTACACGTGAAGTAATGAGGGATCTTTCGAAATTGGAGTCTTTAAAGTCGTTCCAGGCCTCCTTAATTAATCTGTTTATCCGGGCTTCTGAAACCGGTTCAGATTGTGCTACGGCAAAATTGCTGAAACAATTCAGAAATAGCAGTGTAAATAAAAAAATCCGTATGTGGGGCATCAATCGGCTAATTTTATCAAATATACACTTAAAAATAAAAAAAAGCCGTATTTCCTATAAAAATACAGCTTTTCTTTTCGGTTATCTTATATTGTTTTTCTCTTAAAAAACAATTAGTTTTCTATTACATTTTCGGCAGTATCATTGCCTTCCCACTGCCCTACAACCGAAGTTGCCAAAGCATTTCCTAAAACATTGGTTGCACTTCTAAACATATCGCAGAAATGGTCAATTGGCAAAATCAAAGCAATACCTTCAACCGGAATATCAAACATACCGCAGGTAGCCGCAACAACAACTAAACTTGCTCTTGGCACTCCCGCAATTCCTTTACTGGTAAGCATTAAAACTAACAGCATTGCCATTTGAGTTCCTAAATCTAAATGTACATTATAAAACTGTGCAATAAAAATACTCGCAAAAGTCATGTACATCATACTGCCGTCCAAATTGAAAGAATAGCCAAGCGGCAGCATAAAAGAAACGATTCTGTCTTTTACACCAAAACTTTCTAATTCTTCTGTTAATTTAGGAAAAACAGCTTCTGAACTTGTTGTACCAAAAGCAATTGCCAAAGGCCCAATGATTCGTCTTAAAAGCTCGACCATTCTTCTTCCCAAGAAAATAAAACCTACTGCAATTAACACAACCCATAAAGTTCCAATCCCTAATAAAAATGATCCGAAAAATTTGAAATACGTAATTAACAATTCTTCGGCATCACGAATGGCAAAAACCGCTGCAATGGCTCCAAAAACTCCAATTGGAGCGAAGTTCATTACGTAGTTTACCATTTTAAGAACAATGTGCGAGATTTTGTCTAAAGCTCCAATTACCGGTTTTACAGTGTTCCCTAAAGATGCAGCTGCTAATCCGAAGAAAATAGAAAATATTACAATTTGTAGAATTTCGTTGGTTGCCATTGCTTCAATAATACTTTTTGGAACAATATGCTCAACGAAGTTTTCAAATGATAAGTTTTGAGTTTTAGCGGTTACTTCAGATGCCGAAGCCATATCTACATGGCTTAATTTTAAACCTACTCCAGGCTCTAAAATATTTACATAGAATAACCCAATTAACAATGAGATAAAAGAAGCTGTAAAAAACCATCCAAGCGCTTTTCCTCCAATTCTTCCTACTGTTTTTATATCTCCCAGTTTTGCAATTCCCACAATTAAAGTGGTAAAAACCAAAGGAGAAATAATCATTTGCACTAAACGGATAAAAATAGTCGCAAGCATTTTAATTTTTGTGCTGAATGACTGCGCTGCTTCAGGTGAAATTGAGTTATGCAGAATAATTCCCAGCGTTGCGCCAAGAACCATTGCAATTAAAATCTGCCCTGTAAGTCCTGTTAAAAATGATTTTTTCTTAGTTTCTGTTACTTGCATTAATTTATTTTTTAATTATTAAAATATAAGACCCTCACTGTCTTACTTTTATTAATATGTTTTGTTGATTAAATAAAAATCTGCCAAAACAATCGCAGCCATCGCCTCAACGATTGGTACTGCACGAGGCACCACGCACGGATCATGACGTCCTTTTCCGGTCATTGGTGTAATATTACCTTTATTATCTAAAGAATCCTGAGTCTGCATAATAGTCGCAACAGGTTTAAAAGCAACTCTGAAATAAATATCCATTCCGTTGCTTATTCCGCCCTGGATTCCTCCTGAAAGATTTGTTTTTGTCGTTCCGTCCGGATTGTATAAATCGTTGTGTTCGCTTCCTTTCATTTCAGAACCAGAGAAACCGCTTCCGTATTCAAAACCTTTTACAGCATTGATAGAAAGCATTGCTTTTCCTAATTCAGCATGTAATTTATCAAAAACAGGTTCGCCTAAACCAACCGGAACATTTTGAATTACACACGAAACAACTCCGCCCACAGTATCTCCCTGTTTTCGGATATCACGAATATATTCTTCCATAATAGCTGCTGCTTTTTCATCAGGGCAGCGAACAGGATTGCTTTCGATTTTAGAAAAATCTAAATCCTGGTAAGGTGTATCTAAATGAATAGGACCTACAGAAGAAACATAAGCATTAATTTTAATTTCTGGAAGCATTTGTTTTGCAATAGCTCCTGCTACTACTCTGCTGGCTGTTTCACGTGCAGAACTTCTTCCGCCTCCGCGATAATCACGAAAACCGTATTTTTGGTCATATACATAATCAGCATGACTTGGTCTGTAATTATCTTTTATATGAGAGTAATCATCTGATTTTTGGTTGGTGTTTGGAATAATAAAACCAATTGGAGTTCCTGTAGTTTTACCTTCAAATATTCCTGATAGAAACTGAACCGCGTCTGGTTCTTTTCTTTGTGTTACGATAGCCGATTGTCCTGGTTTTCTGCGGGACATTTCAACTTCAATCGCTTCGAAATCAAGTTCTATTCCTGATGGACATCCGTCTATAATACCGCCTAGAGCTTCACCATGAGATTCTCCAAATGTAGTAACTTTATATAGGGTGCCGTAGCTGTTTCCTGCCATTGTAAATTGTTTTGAGCAAATGTAAGTTTTATGAATTAAATTAAAAAATTAAAAATTGGTAATATTAATTAAAGATTAAACAGTTTAAAAATCACAATTTATTAAAATTGACCTCAAATTAGTAACCTTTTCATAAAATAAATCCAGCAAGATTTTCTTTCATTTGTGGAACTTCAAATTAAGAAAAATTGAAAAAACGAAATGTCGAATTGGTCATTATTTCTGATGTCCATTTAGGAACTTACGGAAGTCACGCCAAAGAGCTAAACAACTACTTATCAACTATTAAACCCAAAACCTTAGTCCTAAACGGAGATATTATTGATGCCTGGCAGTTTAGAAAATCTTATTTTCCAAAAGCCCATTTAAGAGTTATTCAACGCATCATTGGGATGGCTTCAAAAGGTACAAAAGTGTATTATATTACCGGAAATCACGATGAGATTCTTCGTAAATTCAGTGATATGAATATGGGTAATTTTTCTTTGGTCGATAAATTAGTTTTAGAATTAGACGACAAAAAGGCGTGGATTTTTCATGGAGATGTTTTTGATGCTTCTGTACAACATTCTAAATGGATCGCAAAACTGGGAGGGTTAGGTTATGACTACTTAATCCTTATGAACCGATTTGCAAACTGGTGTCTTGCAAAATTAGGACGCGAGCCGTATTCATTTTCTAAAAAAATAAAAGCCAGTGTAAAAAAAGCAGTTAAATTTATCTCAGATTTTGAAACTACTGCAACTGATTTGGCTATCGAAAAAAATTACGATTATGTTATCTGCGGTCATATTCACGAACCAAAAATACTTACCAAAGAAAACAAACACGGTTCTGCTTTATATTTGAATTCTGGTGACTGGGTCGAAAATTTAACAGCTCTCGAATACCACAAAAAGCGCTGGAAATTATATTCGTACACACACAGTAATTTTACTGAAGAAGAAAATCTTTTTGAAATGGAAGATATTTTAACATCGCAGTTAATTTCAAATATTATTCTTAAAAAATAATACCAACCTGCATTATAAAGCACTGTAGGCGTTGTTTTTAACTTTTCGCCCTATCGAAAATGCTGAAAAATGTGAATTATATAACAATTTCTAAAAATATTATACGTTCTTCATATACAAGGAAATCTAAATTTGAAAAAAATTAATTAACCATTTTATGAAGAAGATAATAGTATCTGCCATTATGCTTTTTGGATTTGCATTTACGGCACAATCACAAGAAATTTCAAAACACGCTCTAGGATTGCGTTTAGGAGACAACAACGGATTTGGAGGTGAAGTATCATACCAATTAGGACTAAACCAAAAAAACAGACTTGAATTTGATTTAGGCTGGAGAAACAGCAGCGATGTTGATGCCATTAAAGGTGTTGCTCTTTACCAATGGGTTTGGAACATCGACGGCGGATTTAACTGGTACGCTGGTGTTGGGGGTGGTATAGCCGCTTGGGATCATGATTATTACAACAATAACTTTAGATACAGCGACAGCGGAACTTATGTTTTTGCAGCTGGAGATATCGGTATAGAATATAGATTTAAGGAAGTGCCTATTACACTGTCATTAGATGCGAGACCTGAAATTGGTTCTGGATACTATGACGATGACAATTTTGGATTTGACGTTGGATTAGGAGTTAAATTCAGATTTTAATTAAAAATAAAAAATAATTGTAAGAAGAAACCTGTCGCTTTTAAACGGCAGGTTTTTTTTATGTTTTAAAATAAAATGCATCAGGCTGAAAGAAGTCGAAGCCCAATTATGCAACGATTACGTAACGATGGCTTCGACTTCGCTCAGCCTGACATTTAATATCCAACTCGTAACTAATCACTAATAACTATTTACTAGTCACTCTTCACTAATAACTTACTTAATAATAATTTCTTTTTTAGAATGCACTTTTACAACTGTGTAAGGGTAAGAGATCATCTGCATTACCATTGCATCCGGAGACGGCGCATTTTCTTTAACTGTAATGATAATATTTTTATCTGTTTCTTCAACTTTTTCAACACCGATAGAATAACCGCTGGTATTTTTTTCTCCCATGTTCAAAATAACATAGTTGGAATTATTAATATCAGCATCTTTCATTTTATGTGCCAAAAGCGGATCGTTTTGAAGCATTTTAATTTCATTAGGTTCTGTCAGGATTTCAAAAAATCTGATATTTCCGCCGCCGCTTGACTGTTCTGTTAAAACTTCATAAAGTGCCGTTGATGAAGAAGCAGTTTTTGATACACCGCAGGAAACCAAAACAAAAATTACTAAAACCGAAATTACTTTTTTCATTACGTTCAAATTTTTAAATTATTGTTTCTATTCTTTATAATCGTCAATTGCTCTTTGATACAAAGCTTCATATTTTGGAAGAATGTTTTTAATATCAAAATTCTTCGCTACTTCTAAAGCATTTGCTTTAAACTTATTCAGCGTTTTATCATCTTTTAATATCTTAATAGCATTAGCCGCCATTTCGTCAACATTTCCAACATCACTCAAATATCCGGAAACACCATCAAAATTAACCTCAGGCAATCCTCCTGAATTACTCGAAATAACCGGAACACCGCAAGCCATAGCTTCTAAAGCCGCTAACCCGAAACTTTCTGTTTCTGATGGAAGTAAAAACAAATCGGTCATGCATAAAATCTTGTCGATTTCATTACTGTTACCAAAGAAAATTACTTTATCGTAAATTCCTAGTTCCATACACAAAACCTCTGCTTTTTCCTTTTCAGGACCATCGCCCACCATCATTAATTTAGCCGGCATTTCTTTCTGGATATTATAGAAAATCTTAATAATATCCGGAATGCGTTTTACTTTTCTAAAGTTACTGATATGTGTTACGATTCTTTCATTCTCCTTTGCCATTACATATCTGTGGCAAGGCTCAGTTGGGTCTTTTCTAACTTTATCCAATTCAATAAAATTCGGGATTACCTTAATTTTATTTTTGATTTTGAACAATTTTAAAGTATCATCTTTCAAACTCTGTGAAACCGAAGTCACATAATCTGATTTATTGATACTAAAAGTTACCGCAGGTTTGTAAAACGGATGATTTCCTACCAGCGTAATATCTGTTCCGTGAAGTGTTGTAATCATTGGAAGATTAATTCCCTCATTCTTCAGCATTTGTTTTGCCATATATCCTGCATAAGCATGAGGAATTGCATAATGTACATGAAGAACTTCTATTTTATATAATTTCACCATGTCGACCAATTTGCTTGACAAAGCTAATTCATACGGCTGATAATGAAATAAAGGATATTCTGGAACGTTTACTTCGTGATAATGAACATTAGGATTTAAAAGTGCCAATCTTACCGGCTGGCTGTAAGTTATAAAGTGTATTTCGTGTCCGCGTCTGGCTAATTCGAGACCTAACTCAGTGGCTACTACACCACTACCGCCAAATGTTGGATAACAAACTATTGCTATTTTCATGTATTAAATTTAATTCTACGAAAATACTCAAAAATAGCGTTGAATGGGTTGTTTAAATTGTTAGATTTTCGACAAAATTAGATTAATTCCAGTTAATAAATTTTAAGAAGCGGTTAAACCCGACAGGTTCTAAAAACCTGTCGGGTTTAACGAACACGTATTCAAAACAAAAAAGGCACAGAACCTAAGTTTTGTGCCTTTTAAAAATAGTATAAATTTCTCTTAGAAAAATCTGCTGTGCCAGCTGTCAGCAGCAGGAACTTCCCAAGAGTCATTGAATTCTTCAATATTGTTAACCAAATTATTGAAAACAATAGTATTTTCAGAAACTGATTTATCTTTTACCATTTTCTTGAAATCAATTAATGGTTTGTGTGCGATATGTTCTCCCAGTTTAAAAGTAACATTCATTTTATCAAGCAGATCAACGTCGTACTTTTTCTCTAATCCCTGAATAAATTCTACTGAACTATCGATAGAACAACCTGTCGCAGCCTGCACTTCCTGATTAACAGCTAATATTATAAAACGATTGTATTTAAGCAAAAAAGAAGCTTCAAGACTGGTTCCGTGTGCGGCCCATTCTTCTACAAAAGCTTTTAAATCGGTTTCGATTTCAGAAAACTCTTCCTCAGAAAATTTTCTGTTCGATTGGTAAATCCAAACTCTTGATTCACCAGGTAAATTTTCAAAAGGTATATACATTTGAATTTTAGATTTTAGATTGTTGATTTTAGATTTCTTTTGAATTGTTTTAGATTTCGCGTTTCAAGTTTAAAAACTTAGCATCTTAGAACCTTAGCAATTCAAAATCTTTTATAAATCCTGTGCATTTGCAATTAATTCGGCAACGTCCATTACTTTTATCTCGCCTTCTTTATGCGCATGTTTAATACCATCTGTTAACATGGTGTTGCAAAATGGACAACCGGCTGCAATTATATCCGGTTTTACTTCTAAAGCATCTTCTGTACGCAGAACATTTACTTCTTTGTTTCCTGGTTCTGCATCTTTAAACATCTGCGCCCCGCCTGCACCACAGCATAATCCGTTTGCTTTAGAACGTTTCATTTCAACTAATTCAACGTCTAGTTTCTCAATTAAATCTCTAGGTGCTTCGTAAACTTTATTAGCTCTTCCTAAATAACAAGGATCGTGAAAAGTAATTTTCTTTCCTTTAAACTGTCCGCCTTCAACTGTAAGTCTTCCGTCATTTATTAATGATTTTAGGAATTCTGTATGATGAATAACTTCATAGTTTCCTCCTAATTCAGGATATTCATTTTTTAAGGTATTAAAACAATGCGGACAAGCGGTAACGATTTTTTTTGCTTCATAAGCATTTAAAACCTCGATGTTCATCATGGCCTGCATTTGAAACAAAAATTCATTTCCAGCTCTTTTTGCAGGATCTCCAGTACAGCTTTCTTCTGTACCCAAAACCGCAAAAGAAACATTGGTACGGTTTAAAATACGCACAAATGCTTTCGTAATTTTTTTTGCTCTATCATCAAAACTTCCTGCACAGCCTACCCAAAACAACACTTCTGGTTGTTTACCTTCGGCCAGCATTTCTGCCATTGTTGGTACTACTAAACTTTCTGACATTTCTTTTTGTTTAATCGTTGATTTGTTCAATTGTTTAATCGGCAGTTTCTCGAATCCTAAGTACGATTAAACGAATTAACGATTAACCGATTAAACTATATCTTTTCTAGTTCTCGTTTTTCCAATTTAATCGGTCCTGCTGGCTGTACTGCCAAGGTGCTCCGTTATTTTCAATATTAGTCATCATAGCATTTAATGACATAGGCGCAGCACTCTGCTCCATCACTAAATAACGACGCATATCCATAATAATAGACAATGGACTAATATTTACCGGACATTCTTCTACACAGGCATTGCATGAAGTACAAGCCCATAGTTCTTCCGGAGTAATGTAATCGTTTAATAATGTTTTATTATCTGGAACAAAAACACCTTTATTGACATCAATATTTTTTCCAACTTCCTGAAGACGATCTCTTGTATCCATCATAATTTTACGCGGAGACAATTTTTTACCTGTTTGGTTTGCGGGACAAGATGACGTACAACGTCCGCATTCTGTACAAGTATATGCATTTAAAAGCTGCACCCAGTTTAAATCCTGAACGTCGCTTGCTCCAAATTTACTCGGCGCTGCATTTTCATCAACAGGAGCTGCAGCAAACGGATCAGCATTTGGATCCATCATTAATTTAACTTCTTTTGTAACTGAAGCTAAATTATCAAACTGTCCTTCTGGTTTTAAATTCGCAAAATAAGTATTTGGGAATGCTAACAGGATATGAAGGTGTTTTGAGAAGTATAAATAGTTCATAAAAATCAAAATACCAACTATATGAAGCCACCAAAATGTTTCAAATAATATTATAACCAATTCGTTTGACATTCCGTTAAAAATTGGAGCAATAAACTGGCTTATCGGGAAACTTCCTGCTTTATGAAAAACTCCTCCCGGAACGTTTTGCAAATGAAGATCTGAAGCGTTCATTAACAAAAACAAAATCATTAAAACGGTTTCAAAATACAAAATATAATTTGCATCGCTTTTTGGAAATCCTGTTAAATCAGAATGTATAAAACGTTTTAACCTGATGAAGTTTCTTCTAAGCCAAAAAACCGTAACGGCAAAAATTACAAGTATTGCCAATATTTCAAATGAAGCAATTAAAACATCATAGACTACGCCTAAATAAGGTGCAAAAATTCTATGAGTTCCAAATAACCCATCGATTATAATTTCGAGTAATTCGATATTAATAATTATGAAACCTACATATACAAAAATATGCAGTATTCCGGCAACAGGGCGTCTCACCATTCTTGACTGCCCAAGAGCAATCAATGCCATGTTTTTCCAACGAGCTTTAGGATTATCTTTTCGATCTACATCAACTCCCAGATTAATGTTTCGGATGATCTTTTTCACGCTCGCTGCAAAAAAGCCGAAACCTGCTATAAGAAGTATGGCAAATAAAATATTATCTAAATAACTCATTTACAATTATTTTTTATCAGTTGAGTTTGTATTTTCTGTTGGTGCTACGTAAGGTTTATTTTTCTTTCCAAAAAGAGAAACGTTTACGTAACGAGTTGGATAAAGTCTCACGTCTTGCAGCAGCAATTCAAGTTCTTTTGAAGTTTTTGCTAAATTATTGTACAAGGCATCATCGTTTAATAATTTTCCAGCTGTACCTTTTCCTGAATTCAAGTTAGCCATTAAACCGTCAACTTTCGCCAATGTCTGGTTTAAATTACGAACTGTTTTCCCTAAATCAGCTTTGTTTAACGAGTCAGAAATTTTATTAAAATTGTTTGATACTTTATTAAAGTTAGAAACCATTCCGTTAATCTGTCCTTTATTTGTATCAAGAATATTGTTTAAACTGCCTGAAGCTTTATGAAACTGTGCCATTGTCTGACTTAATTCAGCAATTGTTTTCTTTAGATTTTCTTGTGTATTTTTATCCAAAGTATTATTCAATCCTGTAACCAGAACATCAATATTTACAAGCATTTTATCCAGTTTTTGCTGAATTGGCTCAATTTTTCCTCCTAAAGATTCTGTTAATCCAAGTTCAACAGTAGAGGCTAATTTTTCCCCATCTTCTGCTAAATTTTTATCAGTAAAATTTGGAACAATTTTAATTTGTTTTCCAGCGATTAAACTTGGAGAATAAATTGTTGCTATACTTGTTTTTGAAATTGGAAAATCTGTTTTTAATTGAAGTTCTACTAATAATTTCCCTGTTACTTCATCGATTGTGATTTTATTCACTTTACCAATAGCAAGTCCGTTAAGTGTTACTGGTGCTGAAAGAGATAAATCTTCAACATTATCGTATTCAGCATATAAGATTGTATAATTAGTAAAAAGATCTTTGCCCTTTAAAAAGCTGTATCCCCAAATAAATAATAGTATTGATGCGATGACTAAAATAGCCGTTTTAATTTCTCTTGTTACTTTCAAAATTCTTAGTGTTTGTTACAAAATTAATATAAATATTCGAACTTGTGACGATTATTTGATCGCGTCCTGAATACTAATCTTTTCTCCGTCTTTGGTTGCAACTAAAAAGGAAGCGCCATACCCTTTACTTTTAGCCTCTTCCAGATATTTCTTTGCAGTTTCATAATCTGAAGTTTCCTGATAGAAGTACTTATATATATTGTTTTCAAATAACATAGTTACATTTTTTAGTCCTTTAAAGTTTTTTGGCTCCAATGGTGTTTTTTTAATACTTGCAATTAGCTGTACTTTAAAAAAAGTTCCTTTTGGTGCATTTTTAGTTACTGCTGCCGGAGCAGTTGTTTTTGGTTTTGCGGGAGTAGTATCTCTTATGGGCCGACTATCGTCTGACTCACCCCCTGAACCAAAATACTCTCTTTTATAACTCAGAATTGCTTCTGCAATAGCTTTTGCTATATCATCCTGACCTTCTTCAGAATTTAGAATATTACCTTCCGTTGGGTTAGAGACAAATCCCGTTTCTACTAAAACTCTTGGCATGTATGCTTTGTGAAGTACCATGAAAGGTGCTTGTTTTACACCTCCCTGACGGAGTTTTTTACCTAATTTTTCAAAATTATCTTCGATTTTAGTTGCCAGGGAAATACTATTATCTAAATATTCTTCCTGCATCAACGTCATTCCAATCATAGATTCTGGCGAATTTGGGTCGAAACCTTCGTATTTTCGTTTATAATCTTTCTCTAAAGTAATTACAGAGTTCTCTTTTTTCGCTGCTTCAAGATTCGAGGCAACTTTACTCAAACCCATTACATAAGTTTCGGTTCCGTCTGCAGCTGTATTTTTGTTAGCGTTACAGTGAATAGAAACAAAAATATTTGAATTTGCTCTGTTGGCAATATTAGCTCTTTCGACCAAATCCACGAAAACATCTGTTTTACGCGTATAAATTACATTAACATTTGGATTAAGCTCTAAAATTTTCCCCACTTTTAAAACAATTGCTAAGGCAATATTTTTTTCAATCCGGCCGCTGTAAACAGCGCCAAAGTCATGATCTCCGTGTCCGGCATCAAGTGTTACTTTAAAAACATTTGATTGACTATAAGAGCAAAATGACAATATCGTTAGAAAAAAAGTAAAGATTACCTTAATTTTGTTTAAACCATTCATAAATCTAAAAGTTAATTTTAATAAAATGCAGCTGTTATAATTTTTACAATTGATTATTTTTGCCAAAAAATTATATGTAAGTTTGACATGTCAAAAAACAAGCCATAATTTTACAAAAATAGTATTTAAACCTTTGCATACAAACTTATTTAATATCGTTTTAATATCATTTTTCCTAACAATAGGATGTGGTAAATCATATTCGCAAGAGATAAAACCTAAAAAAAAATCTTTACCTGCTGTAAAACAAACAAATAAGCCTGCCGCTGCTCCTGCAGCAGCAACGCCCGCAGTTTCTACAGCAACTGTTGATACTATAAAGATAGATAGTATTAAGCCTAAAAAACAGTTTCTTGACGCTCCTACTAAATATAAAGCAAAAGATTATGCAAAGTACGACAAGAAAAACAAACTGCTTACTTTATATAATGAAGCCGAACTGTACTATAAAGATGTAGAGTTAAAATCTGGTATCATTATCTTAAATCTTGAAAAAGATGAAGTGTATGCCGGAAGAATAAAAGATTCTGCAGGGGTTTTGGTTCAGTATCCAAACTTTAAACAGGGCACAAATGAAGTACAGCCGGATTCTATCCGCTTTAATTTTAAAACTAAAAAAGCTTTAATTTATAATTCCAGAACAAAACAAGGTGAATTAAACATCAAGGCTTCTGTTACTAAAAAAGAAAATGATTCTGTATATTTCTTAAAAGGAGCACGTATTACAACTGCTCAGGATATTGATAATCCGGAATACTATTTTCAAACCAGCAGAATTAAATTTGTACCCGGTAAAAAAATCGTTGCCGGTTTAACACAAATGGTAATTGCTGATGTTCCTACTCCACTTGCTTTACCTTACGGTTTTTTCCCTTTAAGTAAAGAAAAAAGCGTTTCAGGTATTATTATCCCAAGTTATAACGATTCAAATACAAGAGGATTTTCTCTTCAAAATGGAGGATATTACTTTGCATTGAGCGATAATTATGATTTAACTGTTTTGGGAGATTATTATACCAATGGCAGTTATGCCATGAGGTTTGAGTCTGCTTATGCAAAGAGGTACAAATATCGAGGAAATATTAATGTTCGTTTTGAAAACCTGATTAACAGCGAGAGAGGTTATCCGGATTATTCAAAGCAAAACATTTACAACATTCAGTGGTCGCACTCTAAAGATACTAAATCAAACCCTAATTCGACTTTTTCAGCTTCTGTAAATATGGGTAGTAGTAAATACTTTAAGCGATCTATAAATCAGGCTAATATTGGATCGAACTTAAATAACACTTTGAGTTCGTCTATTTCATACAATAAAACCTTTAATACTATTCCGGGATCGCGAATCTCTCTTTCTGCCACACACCAGCAAAATACGCAGACAGAAGAGATTTTAATGACGCTTCCTAACTTTCAGGGTAGCATTGACCGTATTTATCCTTTTGTGGGCGAAAACGGCGTTAAAAAAGGTTTCTTTAAAAACATCAACCTGCAGTATAACGTAACGGGTAAGAACAACTTTAAAACAACCGATTCATTATTTTTCAAACCGCAGATGTTTAGAGATGCTCAAATTGGTATGCAGCACAGTATTCCTATCAGCACCAACTTTAAAATTTTCAAATATTTTAGTGCCGGAGCATCTACAAATTATCAGGAAACATGGGTTACCAAAACGATTGATAAAAATTACGATGCCAGCAAAGGTGAAGTAGCCAATACAACTGTAAATGGTTTTGATGCATTTAGAACTTACAATTTCAGCACCAATTTAGGAACTACCATTTATGGTACTTTTAATTTTGGAACTGACAAAAAAATACAAGCTATCCGCCACGTCATGAGACCGAGTATTACTTACTCTTATACTCCAAGTTTTGAAAGGTATTACGATCATTATACTGTAGATGCTGCGGGAAGAATTTCAACAGATGAATATACCAGGTTCGAAAACGGTATTTATGGCGCTCCTGGTAAAGAAAACTCTAACATAGTAGGTTTCTCATTAAGCAACACTTTTGAAGCCAAAGTAAGAGACAGCGACAGTACGAAAACTGAACCTAAAAAAGTTATGCTGCTAAACAATTTAAACTTCAGCACAAGCTATAATTTTAATGCCAACGGAAAAGAAACTTTAGCCTGGCAGCCAATTATTGTAAGCGGTGGAACTCAGTTTTTTGAAAATAAAATGAATGTCAATTTTGGCGCTGTTTTAAATCCTTATGCTATTGACAATGCCGGAAATGTGATAAACATGTACAACATTGAAAATGGCGGAAGTTTATTTAGAATGACGAGTGCCAACATTACAATGAATTACTCGTTTTCGAACAAAGGAACCGGAAAGGAAAAAAACACCCAGAGTCAGCGAAATGGTGGTCGTAATGACGACTTATTTGGAACCAATACTGATTTAAATGACAGCCGAAACAGCCAGTTTGCAAACGATCCGGATCGTGAAGAAGATGTTATAACTGAATTTTTCAGTTCAAAACTGCCATGGGATATGACAATGGCATATTCTCTTACCTACTCTAATGCAAACCGCGAGAATAAAATAACCGGAAACTCAATTATGATTTCTGCTAATATGGATATTACTCCTAAATGGAAAGGCGGGGTTTCTACTGGTTTTGACTTTGTTCAAAAGGGTGTTACTTTTACTCAGTTCCGTTTTGAAAGAGACTTATTAAGCTGGAGAATGGCATTCAACTGGCAGCCTATGGGAACAAGTTCAAACTGGAACTTCTTCATAGGAATTAAATCTGGTATGCTTAGTGACATTAAGTGGAACAAACGAAGCACTATAAATCGATAATTCATCGACTTAAAATAATTTTATCATGAAAAAAATAATCTTTACAGAAAAGGCTCCGGCTCCTATCGGTCCTTATAATCAAGCCGTTTTATCAGGAAACACATTGTATGCTTCTGGCCAGATTGCAATTAATCCGGCTACAGGAGAATTAGTTACTGATACTATCAACAACGAAACGACTCAGGTAATGGAAAATATTGCAGCTATTCTTGAAGCTGCGAATATGACTTTTGAGAACGTAGTTAAAGCTACTATCTTTATTATGGATATGAACAATTTTGGTGCTATAAACACTATTTACGGTTCGTATTTTAACGAAAAAACCGCTCCAGCACGTGAAACGGTTCAAGTGGCATGTCTGCCAAAAAATGTAAATGTTGAGATTTCTATAATTGCTGTGCAATAGCATCTAATAATAATTGTGCCGTTGCTTCATTTGTTGCCAGCGGCACATTATGTACATCACAAACACGAATCAGCATATTAATATCTGCTTCATGAGGATGACTGGATAATGGATCTTTAAAAAAGAAAACCATTTGTGTAATTCCTTCTGCAACTCTTCCAGCAATCTGCGCATCACCTCCTAAAGGCCCTGAAAGCATTCTCTGCGTTTTAAATCCCGCTGCTTCGGCTTTTCCTCCAGTTGTTCCGGTACCAATAAGTCTGATTTTCTCATTATGAAGAACAGCTTCATTTTTAATCAAAAAATCAATCAAATCAGCTTTTTTACCGTCGTGTGCGATAATTGCAATTTCCATAAACCCAGAACTATTGATTAGCGACATGGTAAGCAATTAAACCGTCAATAGGTCTTCTTAATACATTTCCTAATTTAAGCTCGTATTTATCGAAAGTTTCCTGCAATTCATCTTTTAAATAAAAAGCAATAGAACCAACAAAATGTACAGGAACTTCTTTACAGTTGTCAAACTGTTTGATATAGTTTTTAACGAAAGATTTCATTCCTTTGAAAATAATTTTTCTGCAGAATTCAGTATCTTTATGTTTAATTAAAAACTTAGCAAAAGTTGCTAAATAAGCATTTGGGTTTGGTTCTTTATATAATTTATTTTTAATAAAATCCGGATCAACGTCGTACTCTTTTTCAAGCTCAACTGCTAATTCTTTAGGCATTTTATTAAAATAGTATTTTCTAATTAGTTCTTTTCCAAAAACGTTTCCGCTGCAGTCATCCATTACGATATAACCTAATGATTGAACTTTTTGGTGCAATACTTTTCCATCAAAATAACTGCAGTTAGACCCAGTTCCCAAGATAGATACAATTGCTTCTTCTCCTTTTGGAGTTGTAGCATAAACAGCAGCATAAGTATCTTCCTGAACATCAACAATAGCGTTAGTAAAATACTCCTGAAAGATTTGTTTTAAAGCTTCTTTCATTCTGTCTGTTCCACAACCTGCTCCATAAAAGAACAAATGTGTTGCATTTTTTTTGTTTTGTAAAATATCGAAACGGTCGTTTAATCTTGAGATAATTTCCGGTCCGTCTAGAATTTCAGGATTTAATCCTAATGTTTGTGTGGTGAACAATACTTTTCCGTTATCATCAATTGCAATCCAATCTGCTTTAGTAGACCCACTATCAACTATTAATTTCATTTTATTTTTTGTTTTTGGTTTAGTTTTTCTTCAATAAGTGTAGTTTTTACATTAATTAAAGACGTAACAAAATAAGAAAATCCCGTTACTTTGATGATAACGGGATTTTGCAAAAATATATAATATTATTTTAAACCTGCGATATGCACAGACAAATCGATTAATTTGCTTGAGTATCCGTACTCATTGTCATACCAAGATACTAATTTGAAGAAAGTAGAATTTAATCCAATTCCTGCACCAGCATCAACGATTGAAGTTCTTTTATCAGAGATAAAGTCTTGAGAAACAACTGCATCTTCAGTATATCCTAAGATACCTTTCATTTCGTTTTCTGAAGCTTTTTTCAATACAGCTAAGATTTCTTCGTATGTAGTTTCTTTAGCAACTTTTACAGTTAAATCTACAACAGAAACGTCAGCAGTAGGTACACGGAAAGACATTCCAGTTAATTTTCCATTTAAAGATGGGATAACTTTTCCAACCGCTTTAGCAGCACCTGTTGAAGAAGGAATGATGTTGATTGCAGCTGCACGTCCACCTCTCCAGTCTTTTCTAGAAGGTCCGTCAGCAGTCATTTGAGTTGAAGTAGTTGCGTGAACAGTTGTCATTAAACCTTCAACGATTTCGAAATTATCGTGGATAACTTTAGCTAAAGGAGCTAAACAGTTTGTAGTACAAGAAGCGTTAGAAACAACTAAATCAGAAGCTTTTGCAGTTTCGTGGTTCACTCCCATTACAAACATTGGAGCATCAGCAGATGGAGCAGAAATGATAACTTTTTTAGCTCCTCCTTTTAAGTGCTCGCTTGCAGTTTCGATAGTTGTGAAGATACCAGTACATTCTGCTACTACATCAACATCAACTTCGTTCCATTTTAAGTCAGCAGGATTTCTTTCTGCAGTGATACGGATGTTTCTTCCGTTTACATACAATTTTCCTTCTTTAACTTCAACAGTTCCGTTGAAACGACCGTGAACTGAATCATATTTTAATAAGTAAGCTAAGTGATCTACGTCTAATAAATCGTTGATCGCTACAACTTCTACATTATCTCTATTGAAAGACTCTCTAAAAACGATTCTTCCGATACGTCCAAATCCGTTTATTCCTAATTTTACTTTTGACATTTTACTAAATTTTTGCTTTTGTTTTTATTATATTAATTCAAAGTCTAATTTCCTCACAATAAACTTCTTCTCTTTTAAACTTTTATCTTATATAATTATGTAGACATAATGTCTGACACTCTCAATAATTCTCTATCAATTTCAGATTTACCTTTAATTGCCTGCTCCAGCGGAGTTAAAACAACTTTATCTTCCTTAAGACCAACCATGTAGTTTGATTTTCCTTCAATTAAAGACTCTACTGCTTTTACACCAAGACGGCTTGCCAGAACACGGTCAAAACAAGATGGCGAACCACCACGCTGCATGTGTCCTAAAACAGATACTCTTACGTCGTATTCAGGTAAATTAGCTTCAACGTAATCTTTTAATTCGAATACATTTTTACCAATTTTATCACCTTCGGCAATAACTACTATACTTGATGATTTTCCTGAAGCTTTACTTTTTTGAAGAGAGTCTAACAATCTGTCAAGACCTAAATCTTCTTCAGGAATAAGGATTTCTTCTGCACCGGCTCCAATTCCGGCATTAAGTGCGATGTGGCCTGCATCTCTACCCATAACCTCTACAAAGAATAAACGGTTATGTGAACTTGCAGTATCTCTAATTTTATCTATACAGTCAACAACAGTATTTAAAGCAGTGTCATAACCTAAAGTAAAGCTTGTACCATAAATATCATTATCAATTGTTCCTGGAATTCCCATTACAGGAAAATCATATTCTGAGTTAAAAATTAAACCTCCGGTAAAACTTCCGTCTCCTCCAATAACAACTAAAGCATCAATTCCGGCTTTTAGAAGATTTTCGTGAGCTTTTTTACGGCCTTCCGGGGTTCTAAAGTCTACAGAACGAGCCGATTTCAGGATCGTTCCTCCTTTATTTACAATATTATTAACGCTTCGAGGGCCCATTTCTTTAAAATCACCTTCGATCATTCCTTGATACCCTCTATAAATTCCTATGCATTCTATATTATGATAAGCACATGTTCGAACAACTGATCGTATTGCAGCATTCATTCCCGGTGAGTCTCCTCCTGAGGTAAGAACACCTACTTTTTTTATTGTTTTTGACATTATTTAAGTATTAAAGTTGTAAATTTAGCAAACATTCACCACTTCTGCGGTTATATTTATTATAATTTAATAAAATCTGTTAAATTCAAACGTTTTCGTTAATAAGTTTTTTGATACCAAAAATTTCATTTAAAATAATAAATAGGGCATTTTTTAATTAATTCTTTAAAATTAACAATACCCAAAAGAAGTGTTATAAAAATCTCACTTAGAGCTTTTTAGAAAAAACTTACAAAAACTATAAATTTAAGTATAAAAAAACCATTCGTTGTTTCGAATGGTTTTTTTATACTCTTTTTAACAAATTATCTAGAAATCATTGTCAGGAATTAAGCCTTCATTATTGTTTTGCGGTTTTGGCTTTTTCTCTTCTTCTTTTTCAGGTTTCTTTTTGTCTTTTTCTGCCTCTTTAGCGCTTTTAAAATTCAAATAATCCGGATTTAGATTTGAATCCTGAAAGTCATCTGATTTTTTAATCGCTTTCTCGAGTTTATGACTTTTAAATAATTTATTCACCAGTTCGCTGAAAGTATCAAAATCTACTTCATAAGAAATACCAACTCCCTGCGTATAACCAATTCCTTGTCCTATATAATTAATATCATTTTCTTTATTGAATAATCGAAGGTTCATTGATCCGTCTTCGTTTACACGGTATAAGATTTCAATATCACCTACAATAGCAGATTCGTTTACTCCGCCTACCGGAACCCCTACTTTACCATTAATAGAAATTCTTTCGTTAATCTGCGATGAAATATTGGCTACAAACTGCCCGTCAGCTTCCTGACCTAATCTTCTGTCGGCAGAAATAAAATTCAGGTCAATATTAATAAGGTCGTTATCTGATTTGATAATTCCTCCTAATAAACTTGCAGCAGTTTCTGCAAATGTTCCTGACAAATCGCTTTGGTTAAATCCGTCCTGACTCATAAATGAACCTGTAGACAATAAATACAAAGCCTGCGTTTGACGAACGTCTTTATCATCTAACTTATATTGTATTTCAGATTTCAATACATTACTTACCGATGGAAACTGAATATCGAAATTAGGTTCAGGACTCGTTAAATCTCCTCTTAAACCAATTACAACTTCTACAGGTACTTTTTTATTGAAAGAAGAATTATCCAGCAATACGGCAGGATTTGCCGATGTTTTGTAAACGGCTTCTAAATTCAGCTGTGCTTTCATCGGGTTTCCTTCCCAAATAATTGAACCTCCTTTTTTAACTGCGAATTTTTTATCGATTAAACCTCCGTATTTAAAGTTATAAGTTCCTTCGTATGCCTGGAAATCCCCCCACATATTAAATTTACCCAGTGTATTAATCTTAAATAACAGCGATCCGTATCCTTTTCCTTTCATACCGTGACCGGAATTTCTGTCAAGGATAACTTCTACTTCGGCATCCGGCGTAATATCAAAATCAAATTCCAGCTCCAGACCATTGTAGTTTCTGGTTCTTTCGACAATTCCTTTTTGCAGATTGTATTTTTCTTTTGGTGTTACAAAATGTATCCAGCTGCTTTCTCCTACACTTTGTACATTATTTATAGGAATCTTGACTTCGGTCCCTTTTTCAGATTTTGCATCAACCTTAATAAATAAACTTTCTGTTGGTCCTTTTATACTTGCAGTTCCGTTTATGAAGGCTGTACCAAAATAAGCCGCATCTTCACTATCTTTTGTATCAAGTGCTAATAAACGTTTAGAAGTTATGGTTAAATCTAATTTCCAGTCGCCAAAATTATGATGCTCGATTGTTCCGTTCAGCAGTCCTTTTGTTTTATATTTAGTATCTGTTAACTGATTATTTCTAAACAAAAATTTCTCATCTGTTAAATCGATGACTGTTCTGTCGCTCAATTCGTAATCCGTATTTAGGTACGGAATTGTCATTCCGGCTTTTTCTACATATAAACGTCCGTTGATTTCAGGTTTTTTCAAATTACCCACAACTGCTGCATTTCCTGAAACAGAACCTCTAATATTCGATAAAACATCTCCTCCTATAGTTCCTAAAGTCGCAAGATTAAATCCTTCGAGTTTAAGATTCAAGTCCATAAAAGTTTCCTTATTCTCAATATTAAAAGTACCATTTGCCCTAAACGATTCTGCAAAACCGTTTACGATAGAAGAATTTACGGTAAATTTTCTAAAAGTCTGATCTCCCGAAATATCAAAATTCAGGGTGCCTAAATCAACTTTATTCATATTAAGATGATCGACGACAATACTGGCTGTCGGCTGATAAACATCTTTATTCTGCTTATAATTTATGTTTCCGTTTAGGTTTCCGTTAAAAACAAACTTCGAATTTGAAGGCGTAATTTTATTTATGTCTACATCTTCAAAATTGAGGACAATATCCTTATAATCTTTTCCTTTAATTATCCCGTTTAAATCAATTTTCTGGTTTTCGTGAGATAAAACTATATTGTCAATGGTAAAGTTTTTAAAATACTGATCAAAAACGATCTGATTATCCTTTGCGGCGTCTTCATTTAAATACCATAAATAGTCTTTAAACTTCATTTCAGATTTCTTAATTCCAACAATATTATTTTTCTTTTTGTCGATGGTGTGATATAAATCGAGATTAAAATAATCCTGTCCTTTATCACCACCTTTAAACTCAGAACGAACAAATAAAGTATCTTTTGATGTTACGTTAATTAAATTGAAATCGCGGATTTTATAATAAGGTGTTTTAATACTATCGAGCTCAACGAAAGCATTGTAAAGCGGGTTTTTATTATCTATGCTGATTCTGATATTATCAAAAGTATTTTTGGCCGCAGTAATTTGTTTGGATCTGAAACCAAATTTAAATTCCTGCAGGTCTGCATCAATTTTACCGCGGACCACTGTACTGGAATCAATTTTTAAATCCGGATACAGCATTTCTACTACCTTATTATATACATGGAAATTAAAACGCAGGAATTGTCCTTTTTTAACTTTATAAGGTTTATAGTTGGTATACAAACTTCCCACAGAATTCATAACCAGTTTATCCAGCTGTGCAAATTGAAATTTACCCACAATTCTTCCTTCAACAATATCTGCTGAATTAATTGTTATGGTTCTAAGTCTTTCAGCATCAAAATTGGAACTTATTGTTACGTCATCAAAAACGTAAGTCGCCTGTGGATTTTGATATTCTGCATCTTTAATAATAATGTTTCCCTGAAGATTTTCGATAGAATTTCCGCTTACCTGAACTACTGCATCACCTTTAAAATGAGAAATCGAATCGTTTACGAACCTCAATTTTTGTAAATCTGAATTTTCTACATTTATATGAAAATCATAACGGCTTTCACGTTTACTTAAATCTACTAATCCGTCAAAAGTCAAATTCAAATTCGGATCATTAATTGAAACCTGACCTTTATAATAAGGAAGCTTGAAATTTCCGTTTACAACAATATTACTATATCTGTATTTATTGTAGTCTAATTTATTGATATCACCTTTAACAATTGTATTCAAATATTTTTCGGTAAAACCAACACCGTCAACATCTAAATTTAAAGTCGTTCGGCCAACGTCTTTTCGGCCTAATAAAGCGCCAATATTAAAATTATCCAAAACAATATTACCGGAATAAGAAGCTTTATCGATAAAATCCATATTATTCATATGAAGATTGACCTTACCGTTTCCTAAATCAGTAGCCATTTTAAAATCGGTTTCTAAAGCTGTTGTTGAGACTTTTGCTTTCCCGGTGATATTAAACTTACCTATTCTTTTCAGCTCTTTTGGAAGGCTTTTGCCTAAAATACCCGGAAGTATAAAAACCAGATTATCATAGCTGGCAATTAATTTATCAAACTTTCCATCCATCGAGAACTTTTGTTCTTTTGTACCCAAAAGATTTTTAAAGTTGATATTTCCAAAGATTTTGGAACCATTTGCATCGCTCAGCCTTAAATGATTAAGGTTCAAATCATTTAAAGGTCCTTTAATCTTGGTTTTAACTTTAAAATGCTGGTTTTTACCCAGTCCGTCATAAAAATAACGAATATCGTTTGAAGCTATAGAAGACGAATCTAATGCTACATCAAAACGAACTTTATCTGTAAAATCAAGAAAATCTTTAACCTTATAATTTAAAATTGCTTTTCCATAAATCCACGATCTCTTGGTTTTTATGGCAAGGTTTTCTACTTTAATCTGTTTTTTGGTATAACTGAATTTTCCGGCAAAATTAGAAACATACAAACCTCTGTGATCTAAAAATGAAAATCTGTGAATGTTTGTATTTACATCTGAACCATACAATTTAAAATCGCTGATATAGGCATTCAGCTTTGTAAAATCCAGGAATTTTGGTGTGTGCTTATTTTCATCAACAACAGAAAAATTTCCGTTGGTAATGTATGCGTTTCTGGCTGTTAGAAGGAAATGTTTAGTCGATTTTGTTTTTACCTGTTTTTCAGTTTCAAACAGTTTTATAAACTTATTGATATTGTTTTCGTCTTCGCCTTTATAGGTTTTAAGATTAAAAATTAAACCTGTTAAACGAATATCTCCAAAAATTAAGTCTCCATCGATTGCTCTTTTAATACTTAAAATATCAGTATTTATAAGGTCTGAATAGATTAAAGTTTTTTTATGATGGTCTAAAATAAGCACTTTCTTTAGTTTTACGCCGCCAAAAATATTTATTGCCGCTTTATCAATACTAATGTTGGTTTTAAAATCTTTATTAAGAGTTTCGGTAATATATTTAGCAATTTTTGTCTGTACGACAGGCAGAGACAGAGTGATAGCAAGTATCAGCAAAAGTAAAATTAAGCCAATCAGGGTTCTGGATACTATTTTCTTTACTCTTTTGATAACGCTATTATTATTGTTTTTGTATTAATTTAATTTGAACAGACAAAGGACGGCTGTTTTGATAAAAATTCTTTAATTTTGGCATCTGCTTCAATCAAAGAAATTTCAAAATTTGATTTGTCAAATATAATCCAAAATTCGTGCCTTTATATGCAAAATTCAGAGGTTTTTATTCTTGCCATCGAAAGTTCATGCGATGATACTGCTGCCGCGGTTTTAAATAACGACAAAGTACTCTCAAATGTTGTGGCCAATCAGTTAATTCACAATCAATATGGCGGTGTAGTTCCTGAATTAGCTTCGAGAGCACACCAGCAAAACATAGTTCCTGTAATCGATGCTGCACTTCGCAAAGCAAATGTACAAAAAGAACAGCTATCTGCCATTGCCTTTACACAAGGTCCCGGATTAATGGGATCACTTTTGGTAGGAAGTTCGTTTGGTAAATCGTTATCATTAGCATTAAATATTCCGTTAATCGCTGTAAATCACATGCATGCCCATATTTTAGCGCATTTTATTGACGAAGAAGGATACGATAAACCAGAATTTCCTTTTTTAGCTTTAACAATTAGCGGCGGACATACGCAAATTGTAAAAGTGAACAGTTTTTTTGACATGGAAATTATTGGAGAAACTACAGATGACGCGGTTGGAGAAGCTTTTGATAAAAGTGCAAAAATATTAGGACTTCCTTATCCGGGCGGGCCTTTAATTGATAAATATGCCAAAGAAGGAAATCCAAAAGCTTTTACTTTTACGAAACCAAAAGTTCCGGGATTAGATTTTAGTTTTTCCGGACTAAAAACGGCTATTTTATATTTCATTCAAAAGAATAAACAAGAAAATCCAAATTTCATCGAAGAAAACCTAAACGATATCTGCGCTTCAATTCAGCATACGATTATCGAAATTTTGATGGATAAATTAAAACTGGCTGTAAAAGAAACCGGAATTAAACAAATCGCTATTGGAGGCGGGGTTTCTGCAAATTCAGGAATCAGGACTACTTTAAAAGAAAGTGAAGCCAAATACGGCTGGAAAACTTTTATTCCAAAATTTGAATACACTACAGATAATGCCGCAATGATAGGAATTGTAGGCTACCAAAAATATTTATCAAAACGTTTTGAAGATTCTTCAGTAGTTTCTAAAGCGCGAATTCAGTTTTAATTATGCAGTTATTTTACAATCCGGATATAGACGAAACAACTGAGAGTTTTTCTTTTGATAAAGAAGAAAGCAAACACATTATAAAAGTTTTACGCAAGAAAGATTCAGATATTCTTCACGTTACAAATGGTCAGGGATTATTGTTTGAAACCGAAATTACTCTGGCATCTGATAACAAATGCATTGTGAGCGTTCTTTCTATAAAAAAATCTCCAGAACCAAAATTTCGTCTGCACCTGGCTGTTGCGCCAACTAAAATGAATGACCGTTTTGAGTGGTTTTTAGAAAAAGCGACAGAAATAGGCATTCAGGAAATTACGCCAATTATCTGCGATCGTTCTGAAAGAAAAGTGATTAATTTAGAGCGTTTTGAAAAAATAGTTTTATCGGCAATGAAACAATCTAATGAAATGTTTCTTCCAAAATTAAACGATGCTGTTTCGTTTAAAGAATTTATCAAGCAAAAAAATCAAGGCTTGCAGTTTATTGCGCACTGCGAAGAAACCGATAAAAAATCTTTGAAAGAATCTTTAAAATCAAACGAAAACGTAACCTTATTAATTGGTCCCGAAGGTGATTTTTCTGAAAAAGAAATTGCATTGGCTCTTGAAAACAACTATAAACCGGTAACATTAGGAAATACTCGTCTGCGTACAGAAACTGCCGCAGTTGTGGCCTGCCATAGTGTTGTATTTTTTAATGAAGTTTAAATAAATTCCGAGGGTTTTGTGAAAAACAAAACGAGTAGACAAATTACAATTCTATGAAAAAAATATTTTATTTGCTTTTACTTTTTTCAATCACTTCTTTTTCACAAGAAATTGCATTATTAAAATACAGCGGCGGAGGCGATTGGTATGCAAATCCAACTTCACTGCCGAACTTAATTCGTTTTTGCAATTCGACTATCAATACCAGAATAAAAGCAAAACCTTCAACTGTAGAGCCAGGCAATCCTGATTTGCTTTCGTATCCGTTTGTACACATGACGGGACACGGAAATGTAGTTTTCAGCGATTCTGATATTTCGAATTTGAGAAATTATCTAAACGGAGGCGGTTTTCTTCATATTGATGATAATTACGGAATGGATCAATACATTCGAAAAGAAATCAAAAAAATATTTCCAAATAATAATCTGGTCGAAATTCCTGCCAGTCACCCTATTTTTCAAAAACCTTTTCCTTTTCCTAACGGATTACCTAAAATTCATGAGCACGACGGAACCCGTCCGCAGGCTTTTGGAATTTTTGTAGAAAACAAACTGGTTTTGCTATACACGTATGAATGTGACTTGGGCGATGGCTGGGAAGATGCCGAAGTACACAACGATCCGGCAAATGTTCGCGATAAAGCCTTAAAAATGGGCGCTAATATTATTAACTATATTTTCACTAATTAGCGACTAGTTAAAGTGATTAGTAACTAGTAATTCATCAAATTAAAAAGAAAAATTATTTAGATTCTGAGTCACCACTATTTACTATTTACTATTTACTATTTACTATTTACTATTTACTATTTACTAATTACTTTTCACTAATTACTTTTCACTAAAAAAATGCAGCTGACTCACGAAGAAAATCAATTTGAGAGAAAAACATTTCCAATAACTTTGGTTTGCGATCATATTTATTTTCAGCAGAATATTGGTTCGCTTTTTAGAATTTCAGAAGCTTTTGGTGTAGAAAATATTATATTTTTAGGAAAAGACATTCCGCTTACGCCAAGAAAAATCAACAAGACTTCACGCAGTACGCATCTTCATGTACCGCATCAAATTATTGAAGAAACGGCAGAATTAACTGCTTATCTTCAAGAAAACAACTTCGAAATTATTGCTTTAGAAATTACAAGCAACAGTAAACCCCTAAAAGAAGTTCTAATTCCAAAGGATAAAAAAACGGCACTTTTGATAGGAAGTGAAATTGCCGGAATTTCAGAAGAACTACTAAAAATTTCACATCAAATCGTTCACATTAATATGTTTGGAAAAAACTCAAGCATGAATGTAGTCCAAGCTGCCAGCATTGCTTTGTATGAGATTACTTCTTTGTAATTTTTTGTTAAATTTAATAGAATAATTGGTTCGATTTTCGAATAGTTATGTAAAGAAACTTTCAAAACCTCGACAAAAAGCAAATAACAACGTTAAAATGCATTCAAAAAATTAATAAGTAAGAAAAAACATCTTAAAAATATTTTTAACTTTTTTGTAAGAACTAGATTATACAAGGGATTGTAAAATTCTCACAAATAAATCTGTATAAAAATTTGGCTACAAATAGTATTTGTTATAAAATTGCGATCTGGTTAACCAAAACTATTATTTTATAACAAAAACCCCTAGAATTTATGAAAAAAGTTATTATTACCGCAATTACAGCATTAGTGCTGTTTTCATGTCAAAATGATCAGGCTGAAGGAACAAATTCTGAAGCAGCTGCACAACCAACTCTTCGTACTTGCGCAAGTCAGGATGTTTTAGAAGCTCAATTAAAAGCTGATCCAACATTAGCAATCAGAATGAACGAAATTGAAGCGTACACAAACAAAGCTTTACTTACAGGTAAACTTGTAAATGGAAAAATTGAAATTCCTGTTGTAGTAAATGTTCTATACAGAACAACAGCAGAAAATATTTCAGCTGCACAGATTCAATCTCAAATTGACGTGTTAAACAAAGATTTTAATGCATTAAACTCAGACTACAATAATGTTCCTGCATTATTTGCTGGTGTAAAAGCAAACGTTGGAATTACATTTGTATTAGATCAAATTATCAGAAAATCAACAACAAAAACCTCTTGGGGAACAAATGATGCCATGAAAAAAACGGCTCAGGGCGGTTTAGCTCCAACTTCTCCAACAACAAAACTTAACTTATGGTCTTGCACAATTGGAGGCGGAATTTTAGGTTATGCACAATTTCCTGGTGGAGCTTCTTCTACAGATGGAGTTGTAATTGATCCAAAATATTTCGGATTATCAGGTGCTGCAAATGCTCCATATAACTTAGGAAGAACTGGTACTCACGAAGTGGGACACTGGTTGAATTTACGTCACATTTGGGGAGATGCAACTTGCGGAAGCGATTTAGTTGCTGATACTCCAACTCATAATGCAGCAAACTATGGTGTACCTGCATATCCACACTACAGTACGTGTTCTGGAACTCCTGTAGAAATGACAATGAACTACATGGATTATACGGATGATGCTGGAATGTACATGTTCTCTAACGGACAAAAAAATAGAATTGCAGCTATTTTTACAAGCGGAGGTGCAAGAAATTCTTTTGCACAACCTTAATAAAAAAAATCTAATTAAAAGCGGGATGATTTCATCCCGCTTTTTTTTTATTAATTATTTTTAGAACGCCCGAAACACTAGAATTATAAAAGCTTTTTCCTATATTTATATTCTAAATTTTAAATATGATAACGTCAAAAACTATTTCTAACGGAATCTTACGAGCATTGGCAACAATCTTAGTAATAGGTATCGTTTTATACTTCTTATATGAAATTCAAACCGTAATTGTTTATTTATGCGTTTCACTGATATTGTGTTTAATTGCAAATCCGCTGGTTTTATTTTTAAAAAATAAACTAAAATTCAGCAATTCAATGGCTGCTGCAACTACAATTATCTTTTTTATATTTCTTATTGTAGGCTTTATTCTGCTGTTTGTGCCATTAATTATTTCTCAGGCAAATAATCTGGCTTTATTAGATACGGCACATCTTCAGACTAAATTTATGGAGACAGAAAAACATCTAGAAGAATATTTTAATATTCAGCATATTGATTTAAATAAAGTTATTAAAGATTCTAAACTAACTTCGGTATTAGATTTTAGTTATTTCACCAGATTTATCAATTCGATTATCAATTTTATGGCCGATATGGGAATGGGATTGGTATCGGTATTTTTTATTACTTTCTTTTTTATAAAAGACCAGACTATTTTTAAAGATCAGGCCAGAAGAATACTTCCAGATTCTAATGAAGATAAAATTTTAAATTCTATAACAAAAATTAACCACTTACTAACCCGCTATTTTATTGGTTTATTATTGCAGTTAATCGTTGTATTTATTCTGTATCTGATTGTGTTATTAATCTTTGGAAACAAAAACGCATTTGTAATTGCTTTTTTATGTGCCATACTAAATATTATACCTTATTTAGGTCCTATTATTGGAACTACTTTGGCTGCGATTTTAACCATGATTAGTATGATTGGACAGGATTTTCAATCAGAAATTCTACCCAAGACCATTTACGTTGTTATAGGCTTTTTAGTAGTTCAGGCAATTGACAATAATATAAGCCAGCCGATAATTTCATCAAAAAGCGTAAATTCGCACCCGTTAGAAATATTCCTAATTATCTTAATAAGCGGTATTACATTTGGAATTGTCGGGATGATCATTGCAGTTCCGGCTTTTACAATGATTAAGGTAATTTTAAAAGAATTTTTTCCTAACAACAAGATTGTATCCGTATTAACCGAAAGAATTTAGCTTTGAATAATCCTATTTTGCATCCAGAGATTCAGGAATTTATAATTCAGAATACTGGTGCAGATTTAACAAAATTGGCACTGCAGAAAAATCCGTTTCCAGAAGTGGACTGGATTTCGATTTTAAACCAGATTGAAGCAAGAACTAAAGCAAAGGACAAGTTACCAACCTGGTTTTCTGCCAAAGATATTATCTATCCCAGCAAAATTTCTGTTGAACAGACCTCATCAGAAAAAACAGCTGCTTACAAAGCTTCTTTAATTGAAGGTGAAACTTTAATTGACCTAACCGGTGGTTTTGGAGTTGATGATTATTATTTTTCTCAACGATTTAAATCTATTGCACATTGCGAAATAAACGAAAATTTATCTGCCATTGTCAGTCATAATTTTGAGCAGTTACACGTTAAGAACTCCCATTTTTATGCAGATGATTCGGCAAATGTTTTAAATAACCTCAACCAAAAATGGGACTGGATCTACATTGATCCTTCACGAAGAAATGATGCAAAAGGAAAGGTTTTTATGCTCAAAGACTGTCTGCCAAATGTTCCGGAATCTTTAGATTTTTATTTTGAAAAAAGCGATACTATTTTAATTAAAACTGCTCCTTTACTCGATATTTCTGCAGGTTTATCTGAATTGAAATCAGTAAAAAACATTCATATTATTGCATTAGAAAATGAAGTAAAGGAACTGCTTTTTGAAATTCACAAAAATTATTCGGGCGGAATCACTTTAAAAACAGCCAATGTTTTAAAAGACAAAATAGAAACTTTTGAATTTGTTTTAGGTGCCGAAGATCAATTCCCATCGTACAATCTTCCTCAAAAATACCTTTACGAGCCTAACTCGGCTATTATGAAATCGGGCGGTTTTGATCAAATCAGTACTTCTTTCAAAATAAACAAACTTCATAAACATTCGCATTTATATACTTCAGAAGATTTAATTGATTTTCCCGGAAGAAGTTTTGAAATCGAAAAAGTCATTTCGTACAATAAAAATGACATGAAAAATGAGCTTTTAAATAAACAGGCAAATGTTACAACGCGTAATTTTCCGGAAACAGTAGAAAACATCAGAAAGAAGTGGAAAATAAAAAATGGAGGAAATTTTTATTGTTTTTTTACAACTGATAAAAATGATAACAAAATAGTTTTAATTTGCAGAAAAATAAACTAGAAATGAAACAACTAATTACACTAACACTTTTTTTATTAACCTTCGCCGCATTTGCTCAAAAACCATGTGAATACAGTGTAAACGTAAATGACTCTATTGGATCTTATAAAGTAACAAACGAATACTTAATGAGTGAAAAGTATTTTGGAGGAAGCTTCAATTATATTTTCTTTTCTCTGGCACAAACTGATGGCCTGCCAACTTTAAATTTACAAAACATTCAAAAAAGCAAAGATTTCATAAAGGCAAATTGTTTCGATAAAAACTCTAAAATCTTTTTACAGTTAGAGAATGGCAAAATTGTTACTTTAATGCATATCAACCAAGAAAACTGCGGTACTCTTGTACGTGATGATAAAGGCTTTGACAACAGAGTTAACACTGGTATTTTTATGTTTGTAAAAGAAAATTATGAAGAGCTCAAAAAATCTCCAATATCGATCATGCGAATTAAATACCTTACGAACATAGAAGATTATATTGTAAAAGCCGATCTTACATCTGAATTAACCGGTAAAGTAACGCACCCCAATACTTATTTTATAGAAAATATCAGATGCGTAGAATAATTTAATTGCAATTCCATTTTTGATTCGAAACATTATCCTTTAAACCTGCTTTTAAATTATAATGCCACCATTCTGAATCAAATGAATTGAAACCATTTTCTATCATTATCTTTTTTAAGAATTTTCGGTTTGATAAAACTTTTTTAGAAAAATTGGTATAATTATGAGCGGCTTCTGGTCCAAAAAAATCAAAAGCAGTTCCCATATCCAATTCTTTCCCGCTCATATCAACCAGCGAAATATCTACGGCTCCTCCTCTATTGTGGATGGAGCCTTTTTTTGGATCGGCCACATATTTTGGATTTGATACAATTTCCCACATTTTTTTCTGAATCGACAAAGGACGATAACAGTCGTAAAGCTTTATTTTATATCCTTTTTTAATAAAATCTTTGTTCGCGGCAACCAATGCTTTTACTGTTTTTAAACGCAATAAACATTCAGCACAGTCATATACTTTGGCTTTTAAGAAATTATCTTCTGTAGCATATTTCATATCATATACAAAATCTTTACTGTAATCTTTTAGATTTACAAAAGTGGTATCGGCAATCTGCTGTTGTACAGGTTCTGCATAAGCTTCATGCTGTGCATGGGCAGAAACTGCCCCAAAAATCAAAAAAGAAAAAGATAATATTTTAAAAAAATGTAACATATAGTTATAATTTACGTCTATCATAAAAAGTAAATATAGAAATAATAATTAAATTCGTTTAACCCAAAAACTTAGTAATTATGATTCATAAAGTAACATTATTATTTCTGAGTTTATTTTTCATGGTAATTTCTGTATCTGCACAGCAGACCAAAGCAGCAAAACTGGCAGATCAGGAAAACGTTTATGATATTCAGGACAGCATATCTATCAAAACGCGTGACGGAGCGATATTATCTGCCATGATTGCCCGCAAAAAGAACGATAACGAACCGCAGCCCGTAATTCTTCAATATACTATTTATGTTCGAGATAAAGGCAGAGACTTAAAATCGATCAAAGAATCTGTAGATAAAGGCTATATCGGGATTATAGTTTATTCGAGAGGAAAACGTTTCAGTCCAGACGAGATTAATCCCTATGAAGACGAAGCTAATGATGTTTACGACGCCATAGACTGGATCAGCAAACAAAAATGGTGCAATGGAAAAACAGCGATGTATGGCGGCAGTTATAACGGATTTACGCAATGGGCGGCCTGCAAAAAAATGCATCCGGCACTTAAAACTATTGTGCCTTCTGTGGCAAACAGACCCGGAATGGGACTGCCAATGGAAAACAATGTTTTTATAAATCCAAATTACGAATGGGCGTTTTATGTAGGAAACAATAAATATATGGACACAGTAACCAATAATAACAGACCTCGTTTTAGAGCATTAAAATTTAGATGGTGGGAATCTGGAACAGCGTACAAAAAACTAGACAGTATAGACGGCGAGCCCAACAGATGGTTTCAAAAATGGATAAGCCATCCTTCATTTGACTCTTACTGGCAGAAAATGGCGCCTTATAAAACTGATTTTTCACAGATTAATATTCCTGTTTTAGCATTTGACGGTTATTATAACGATTCTCAAAATTCAAGTTTGTATTATTTAAAAGAACTTCAAAAATACAGCCCGAAAACCCCTTTTTATCTGGTAATTGGACCTTACGGACATTTTGGAACTCAAATTGGCGGTGAAGCTGTTTTAAACGATTACAAAGTCGATCCTGTTTCTTTGTTTGATATCAAAAAAATCACTTATGAATGGTTTGATTATATTTTGAAAAACGGCGCTAAACCAGAAATTTTAAAAGATAAAATTAACTATGAAGTTATGGGAGCAAATGAATGGAAAAGCGCTCCTTCATTCGAAAAAATGCATAACGAGTATCTTACTTTTTATCTGACTTCTGCCGTTTCACAAGATTTTCATCTCGCAGATACTATGAAGCCCAAAAAGAAAGAATTCTTAACACAAGAAGTTGATTTTGCTAACAGAGAAATCAGCAATAACAATTATTATCCTAGTCCGATTATTCAAAAAGAAGTCAACAAAAATGACGGTTATTTTTTTATAAGCGAACCTTTAACTGAACCTTTAATTGTAAACGGTTCTTTTTTGGGAGAAATCAAACTGAGCATCAATAAAAAAGATTTGGATTTGGGCGTAACCCTGTATGAAGTAACTCCAAACGGAGAATATTTTCACCTCTCCTACTACATTGGACGTGCCAGTTATGCTAAAGACATTGAAAAAAGACAGCTTTTAGAACCTAATAAAATTGAAACAATTGCTTTTTCTAATACTCATTTTGTAAGCCGGCAGCTGAGCAAAGGAAGCCGATTATTGATTGCATTAAATGTCAATAAAAATCCTTTTTCGCAATTGAATTACGGAACAGGAAAAGAGGTCAGCGATGAAACAATTCTCGATGCCAAAGAGCCTTTAAAAATTAAATGGTACAATGACAGCTTTGTAAAAATTCCGGTTCTGAAATAAAACGATTCGGTTCTAATTAAAATATAAAATGAGAAAACAAATTCTATTGACCCTTTTTATTGTGAATGCATTCTGTATGCAGCACATTATTTACGGACAGAAAAAAAATAACACAATTGATATTCGTGAATCTATTCAGCTTGAAACAAACAAAATCTTTGACAAACTTGTTCAGATTAGAAGAGATTTTCATGAAAACCCGGAACTGGCCGGCAAAGAAAAAAGAACTCAGGAAGTTGTCAAACAACATTTACTGGATTTAGGTCTTCAAGTCGAAACTGATATTTACGGCTATGGAGTTGTAGGTATTTTAAAAGGTGATAAAAAGGGAAAAAACATAGCATGGAGAACTGACATGGATGCTCTGCCAAATGATTTTCCTGATAAATCTGATTTTAAATCTAAAGTAAAAGGTGTTCAGCATGGCTGCGGACATGACGTACACATGGCGGTTGCATTAGGAATTGCAGAAGTTTTAGCAAAACACAAAAAATCACTTCAAGGCACAGTTTATTTTATTTTTCAGCCCGAAGAAGAAACCTTTAAAGGAGCAAAAGCGATTGTTGAAAATAAAAAATTTACACAATTTAAACTCGATGAAATTTATGCCCTTCATGTAACAGCTTTGCCTGCCGGGCAGATAATGGTTAAACCAAATGAAATGTATGCCTACCAAAAAGAAATAGGAATACAGTTTAAAAATGCATTATCAAATGAGGAAGTAAAAGATCTGTCTGCCAAAATCCGTAAATCATTGGTCAGAACTATTAATAGCAGTAAACCCTGGGAAATTCAATCTATTTTAGATCCTAAAATTGGATTAACAAATCCAAACACCATATTCAAAGATTACTTAATTGCCGATGAAAACTTTAGAAGTTATTCTAAAAACGGCACATTCCGTATAAATGCAGAAATCTATGAAACTGATGCTTCAAGAGTAAAAAATATTATTCCTGCTGTTGAACAGGTAATTAAAGACAATAATCTCGGTTCGCAGCTGCTTTCTGTTTCGTTTATAAAAGAAAATCCAACCGTTTTAAACCATCCGGATTTAACACGCAATTCTGTAAACACAATTGAAAATATTTACGGGAAAGGATTTGTTACTGCCGACTACGGGCAAATTCCTTATTTTAATGATGACTTCGCTTATTTTCAGCAGAAAATACCAGGAGTGTATTTCCTTCTTGGAGGTTCTAATTTCGAAAAAGGAATTATAGCCATGAATCACACTCCCAATTTTGAAGTCGATGAAGAATGCATTAGAAGCGGAGTTAAAACATTTTCTTCGTTACTGTTTCAAAGAGGTAAATAAAACTTAGAATATTAAAATATAAAAAAAGCGGTTTCAAATGAAATCGCTTTTTTATGTTGTGACCTTGATGGGGCAGAATTCGAACCATTTATTTGAAGACTTAAATATTTTGAACAATGTCTAAATCTAATTCGATTATTATATCATTTATTTACCGCTTTTCAATTGCATTATGCACAACCTCAGCAAATTTATAGAGTACATTTCGTTAATTCAAGAAATAAAATATATTTCGACTTTGAACGCTATTAAGAAGAACAAAAAGCGTACAAAACAACCATCTCTAAAATACTTCAATGGATTTAGGAAATTAATTTATGAAAAGTTGATTTTGGATAATTACGATTTGGACGGAACAAAAGCCAGACGTGCATAGATGAATATTACACTTCGCCTTCTTTCGGTTGCCAATTAGGTACTCTTTTCTGAATTGAAACTCTATAAGGATTTATATCTAATGCTTCTTCAAGAAATTTGAAAGCCTTGGGTCTATCATTTTCTTTTAATGAAATAAACCCTTGTGCAATTAATAAGCTATCAATATTTGTTTTGCCATCATTTTTAGCCTGATCCAATGCCTTTTTTAAATTAGCCTTTGAACTTTCTAAATTATTATTTCTTAAATCAGAGCATGCACTAATAAAGTGACCTAACCACATTTCTCTATTTGATTGAATATTTTCTTGAGCTAATTTTATTTGATATTTTGCATCATTAAAATGACCATTAAGCATTAAAGCCGTAGCGTAAGAATATCGAATGTAATAGTCAGTTCTTTTTCTTATAAATGGTGATATTATTTTGATTGCTTGACCATATTCCTTTCTAGATATGTATAAGCGACATAATCTTTCTGCAATAAATGATTTATCAGACCTTTCTTTTTCTTTTGACCAAGTAAAATCTAATGCTTTTTTATAAAATCTTTCAGCTAAATCTCTGAATTCGTTAGCCTTTTCATTTGGTCTTTGTCCGTAGCCACTTAATATCCAGAACTTTGTAAAATTATATTTTCCTAAACAATATAATTTAAAAACCCCTTCAACATTACCATTATAAGAAGCCAAATCTTCTAAATTAAAATTTTCTACCGGATTATTTAAAAATTCATAATTATCATTAATAGAACAATTTGAAATGTTTTTTATTGCCATTTCAATGTTTTCAAGGTCTTTGGGAATATATTGAACCTTATCATTTTCATTTATATTATGATCTAAAGAAAGTAAATATACTACTTCATCCCAATTATTAGATACTAAATCAGAATAGGCTCTTGCAACATCATAACAAGATTTAATATACTCTTTTCTATATCTTTTTCTATTATAAACATCTTCAGATGGCATTTCATCATAGTGTTTTATTACTAGCTCAAAAGCATCAATGCCTTCTTGGATTTTAATATTGACTTCTTTGTATTTGTCAGCTTCTGGTCGATTTCTTGAAAACAAGGAAAGTTTAGGATACAGTTCAGTAAGCATCATTCCCTTTCTATACAAATCATTTAATCTTGTTGGATTTAATTCTAATGCTTTGTCTAAATATTTAATTGCACTCTCAATTTCTTCTAGAGGTTTTCCGTCTCTTCTACCTCCTATTTGGGTTAATTCGCGAGAATACTGATAATGAGTATATCCAAGATTAGAATAATATGAAGAATTCTCAGGGTTTAATTCAATACATCTTTTTCGTAATGATTCTGTTATCTGTCTGTACTTTTTCTGTTGCGCTAAAAACTTAAACTTGTCTTGATCATTATTAAAAGTATGTTTCAAATTTATATAAACTTCCGAAAGTTTAGCTGTAGCAAAGCTAATTGACGAAAGCAAATCAGCATCATTCCAAACATCATCTTTTTTTGAAATATCCTCAATTGGTTTAAATAAATTATATATTGATAACCAATCACTATTTTTAACAAATTCATTTACTTTATCTATTAAATTATCCTTGTTAAATATTCTTTCAACTTGAGAATTATTAAGAATAGTACAAAATGGCATATAACTATTTTGTTCGATAATTTTATCAGTCCTTAAAATCTTTAATACTTTTGATTTTAATGTTTCAGACGTAATGCTCTTTTCTTGACCTACAGAATAGTTTATTGTTATACTATTATCATGTATAATTAAATTATTAATTTGTACAACCCTAACAAATTTTTGTTTATCTATGGCTTTTGAATAATATGCATAAGAAACATCAATAACGTCATTATTCAACAATGAAAAATCAAATGTTTTTCTTATGTTATCCAGTGCTATATTTGACCAGCTTTGTGTTCCTGATAAAAGTTTTTCTTCGTCTGAAAATCCTATTATAAATGTATATTTCATGATACTTAAAAAAAAATAACTCGATGAGAGTTATTTTATGAATATCAAATATAGTAAATCTATTAAATGCTTGATAGCTTTTTCTTTATAAGAAATTTTGATTGTTTAGAGATATAAGAATTACTTATAATATCAAAATGGGCTAAATAAAAATTTGAAGAAATTTTTTCGATTTCGCTATTAAGATTTTCAATTGCTGATAAAGTATTTAAAACAATTTTTTTTCCATCAAACATACAAAAGTAAAATCTATCGTTCATACCATTGTTAGCTAATAGATCAAAAATAACTTTACCTTTATATTTCTTTATTTTTAATTCTTTCTCAATATCATATATATATTCATCAAGTCTCGAATAATCAATACTCAATGCCAAAAAACCAAACTCATTGTTTTCGATTTTTTGTAAGATGTATTTATTATTTTCCATAATTAACTTTTTATATTACTAATACTGCTCTCAATTAGGTTTAATGCGTTATTAATAATGCTTTCTGCTTCTGTTCTATTTAATATTCTACTAGTTACAATAGTCCCATCCATATGAAACAAGCTATGTCTATTGTAATTATAAAATGAATAAATATCACATATTGCTTTTTGTGTTTTAGCACAATTTATTTTACTTGTTGTGCTATTTGTTAATGATACATTGTTACCTCTACTATCAATTTGCAAGTAATCACCAAACCCATCTTTACCAATTACTATACCATTATCAAAATAAATTTGTTTTAAAACACCTTCTAGACCTCTTAAAACAGGAAATGCAAAAGCTGAAAAGTCATCTAATTCAACAACAAACTTTTTCAATGCTAGTGATGGACTTAAAATACTTTTAACTTTATCTAAAAGATATTTAGAGGAAATGGGTAATCGAGTTTCTAACTCACCTAAAATGTCATTAGCAGTTAAATTAGTTTCATAAAAATCTAACTGTGAGTTAACAATGTCTTTAAACGGCATTATTTCTGACAATATTGCAATAACATCATTAAAAATCATTCGGGGTTTTCCTTGCGCTTGAAAAGCTCCATTTGAAAAATGATGAAGAGTAATTTTATCTCCTTGTTTCCCCTTTATCTTTACAACTCTACCTTTATCACTTGTATTATCGCTTTCAGTTTCATTCTCTAAAGCTAAATATTCTAAAATAGTTTCAAAATCAATATCACGAATTGACTTAAGATAAAAACTGTTAGACTTAAATTCTTTAATAGAACAGTTATCTACAATAAAATTAGCAATCTCAAAAGAAAGCTCCTGATTTGCACCTACTTTGTAATGTAAAGTTGTAGTGCCTTCATTTAGAAAATAGATATTTAAAATAGCTGTTGGAAAACCAGTTCCTTTAAATTTATAAACCCATAAATTATTTGGCTTTTCATCAAGAGTAATATCATATTTAGTTGAATAACTTTCGTTTAAAACTTTTCCAATTTTATCTCTATCAATATTAAGTCCTTTCATAAATTTAATATAGGTTTTATTGTTCTTTAATTTTTTAACACATTTAAAAACAGAAAGTTATCAACAAATTTGTCTGAAATATTGTTAGTAACATTCGCCAAAAGTAGTAAAAAAACATTAAATATAAATATTTTATGTTTTTTATAACTCATTAATTATCAATAATTAAACAAATCCGATATCAAAATCATTAAAGATCTGGTTTACGATATCCTATGTTATTCTTAATAAAAATTATTTATTATCGGCGGAAATAAAATAACTGAGATAATAATCATACAGTATTTTTTACATAACACCTTAAATAGTCTGTAGAGTAGTAAAGTTCTAGGTAGATCCTTTTGGTAACTAATTTTTATATCTTTATGCAATATGACCTTGACAGGGCAGAATCCGAAACATTTACTAGAGGATTTAAAGATTTTAATTGAAGTTTAATTTTTGATTCAAAAAATTAATATCAATATTGGTTATAATGATGTTCCTTCAGAAGTAAAAGCTGTACCACTTAGTATGTTTTTGTAAAGCTCAAAGATATTTATCATTATTTATCGTAACGGTAAGTATTCAAATATTTAAATTGTTAGGTAGGTCTACTATCTATTTTTTTCATAATTTAAGAGGAAATATTTTTATTTTTATTACTATTTAAGGATTCATTAGAAATAACTAAATGTTGTTTTTCTTTTTCAATAATTCTATGAGCAACTTCAGCAAATTTATAGAGAACGTTTCGTATCATCAATACTTCATCGTCAGTATATGAAATGCCACCTTTGCTTAATTTTTTTTTGCATTTTGAAATTGATAGCATATTTTTTGTCGTTTTGGTTTTATTATTATTTTGATATAAAAAGCCCGAAATTAACTATTTGATAAGTTATCGGTACCTAGCAAATCTATACAATCTATCTGATATATATTTATATATATATAAATATTCTTTAACTTTTATAGAATGCTAGAAGTTCATTTTAAATCTTGCACTTTCTTGATATGCTACTGAAAGTTTAGAATTTTCCATTGCTAAAATTACAGGAGATTTTATAGATTCTGTATCAGGATCTTTTTTATATATTGATGAATAAATGCTTTTTTTTGTATCAATATCAACATGCTTATATGTTGGATCTTCTAAAAATTCCCAATAGTGTCTAAACCAATTATCGGCTTTCCCTCTTGCTCTTTTGATATATCTTGTATTAATATCAAAAATTTCATTCCATGATTGTAATTCTTCATTTCTATCATCAATTGTGCTGAAATCAAATGAAAAAGCATATTCAGCCTCATTTTCAAGTGTAGCTTTTATAGTAATTCCTTCATGTAAATCATCATAGTAAAAAAAGATTTTCTTACCGTCATTATCTAATACATCTTTATCTTCTTTATAATCAGAATTACAATCGACACAAATTGGTGCTAGATTTTTAAAGTTGACAGATGAAAAGGGATAAATTGTATAAGGCAATAAATGATCATAATCTTCTTTTTTTTCCTCACGTGAATTTTGAGGGATTAATCCACAAATGGGACATTTAAAGATTTCATTTTCGGCTGATTTAAACAATTTAAAATGCTCTTGCATATCTCCATAAATTGTTTTGCAATGACTCCCGTATAAAACCTGTTTGTATAAATCTGCAAATAATTTTTTAATGTCAATTACATCTGTTATTTCTCTATCAATTTCAATAATTTTTAATGGCGAAATTTGTCTTTTGCATATTCTTTCTATATCATTGCTTTCTCGTATTCTATTACAAAAATCAGTTCTTTTCCCTTGCTCCCAATTTTTAATTATTTCAAAAATCGATTTTAAAGGTTCTTCTAAGATTTTTTTATGATGACTAACGATATCGCTGTAAAAATCTTTATCAAAAAAATTAGCCGAATAATTGCCTATTTCAAATTCAATTCGATTGAAATAAGAAATTATATTTTCATTTAAAAAACGATGTGGTGTTTCAATGAATTTATATGGAGTCAGCATCTTATAATTATTTTTTTAATGTTTCCTCTTTAAGTAATAGATCTCTGAAAAGAAATACTTTCTCTGGAGAGTCCCCTAATAACCTAGAATCTTCTTTAGCTTTTTGAATATCTTTAATAGAAGTGAATTTTCTATTCTTAATTTTATTTAACTCAGATAATGAATAATGCGGTATGCTTTCTTCTTTTCCAAAAATTTCTTCCAAAATGATATTTACTGAAGTTCCAAAAGTGTTGAAATTCAATTTTTTAGCATTTATTGGTTGTTGACCTTTTTTGAATACTACAACTTTATCAGGAAAACAGTCTGATATAATGAATGGTGAGTGTGAAGTAATCAAAATATCTCGTACCATATTATTACTCTCTCCACGTTCTAAACTGTCTTTTAAAACACTAATAAATTTTGAGCGCCAATCTGGATTAAAATGCGTTTCTGGTTCGTCCAATAGTAATAAAGCGGTTTTATCCTTTAACATTAGGCAGATTCCCATACTATGTAAAAATTGATGTTCTCCATCAGATAAATTCTTTATTAATACTGGTTTTTCTTCACCTTTCTTCTTTATAAAAAAATTATTAAAATAAAACACTAAATCTTTGCCTTCAGGTTTTGGCATTTTTTCCGATATATACATGCTGTCCGTTGTATATATTTCTTTCTTTATATTATTATTTACAGAATGAAGATTAAGTTCAAGCAGGGTTTGTAAATCTTGGAACAAATCATAAGAAGAATCAAAATTTTTTTGGAATGCTTTTTTTGTTTCTTTGTTTACATAATAATCTAGAATTAATTCATTATCTGAGCTTAAAAATGAAGATGTAGAGCATCTTTTTAACTTATCGATTATTGAATTTTTATTTTCTTCCTTTAATTGAGATAGTAATTTTTTTTCTTTTGAATTTGAACTTTCCTTATTTACCAGAACAAAATCTTTAATTACTAAACGAAAACTATGAAGCTTGTCAATATTTAATATCTCTTTTATTGGATAAAGCAAATCCTCTTTTTCATCATCAAATTCTCTTTGCATTAAGAAATTTGCTAAAAGAACTGCTTGGCTCATACTGTAATCTATATAAACAAGGCTCGTCAAAGGCTTTTTGTCATACTTCTCATCACTTATAAGTGATTGTTTATAATTGTCAAAATGAATTAATCTTGTTTTTAGAAATGGCAAGCTTAGTATCTCATTTTCTCCAGATGAATATCCAATAACTATTTCTGGAAGATATTGCTTTGCAACGGCATTACTTTTATTAATACCTTCTCTTATAGGTACCGTACTAACTCTAATAGTTTCATTATTTAAAGTAGTCCTGTAAAATTCTAATGGCTTATTTTGAGGTTTAAGAATTTTGATTGGTACCATAAAATTTTCTTTATCTTTATAGATTAAATATTCTAATTCAAAAGAAAATGGAATTTGATTTTTCGAAAACGACCTATTGAAATGATCAGGTAAATATTTTGAAAATGAACATTCTAAATAAAAGAAAATCAAAGATAAAGCTTCAAGAATATTTGATTTACCACTACCATTGAGTCCAGCAAAACAATAAGGATGAAATTGATTTAGCCTTTCATAAGTAAGAGAGCCCTCATCTCTAAAAATTAATTCAAAATCTTTAGGTAAGCTTCTAAACTTAGTGTTTAGTTTAAAACGTACTAACTTCATTTGTTATCTAATTTATGTTCTTTGTTGGTTTTTATAACAATTTTATTTTTTGAATAAACCTGTACAATTCCTTTATTAAAAGTAGAATTTTCATTTAAAAATTTATTTTTCAACTCTGTTCGTTCTAAAATCTTAAATAAAAAATCTTTGGATATATTGTATTGCGCTACTGACTCAAAATCTGCAATTTCTATATCTTGAATTATAGTTTCAATTTCTAATTCATCATTCATTATTTTATCTATTTCATCATCTTGTAGCGCATTTTTGTCAAATGAATTGTATAAAAAAGATTGAAATAATTCTTCCAAGAGTAATAAAGATTTATCAATTTGTTGCTTTTTGAAATCAATCTTATAGTAAATATCAACAAATTGCTTTTGCAGTTCTAAATCTGGAGCAATTACATCAATGCTTTCACATTTAGATTTATTTAAATAGCTTATTACTGCTTTCATTGCCAAACTTTCTACGACTTTTTTTTGAAAAAAAATTACAAATAATAAAAATTCTGGTAAGATTTCATCTTTACAGACGAAGCAATGAAGCTGTTGATTAAGAACGATTTCGCTATTTGTAATTGAGACAGTTCCAACTTTTCCCGCTGAAGTCATGACAACACTTCCCTTTGGGATAATTTTATTTTTAGATTTTTTGATTTCTGATTCTGAAAGAAGATAATCTGTTGTTGTGTTAACAGAACTTAACTCTCTTAAATTTTCTGTCCTGATCCACGGTATTTCTCCATCAAAAACATTCGGTTTGTTTCTTCCTGGTACGATGCTTTTGCAATATTTTGTTATTTTATTTTTATTCCAATTTTTGGGATTTGGGATTGGATGCCCAAACATTTGTAAAAATGAGGACTTAATAAATTCATCTAATAATTCTATTGACTTCTTTCTTTTTATAATTAATGATTCAATACTTTTAAGTCTTTTAATTATGTCTGCTTGCTCTGGTAAATTTGGCAATGAAAACTCATATTCATCCAATTGTCCTTTAGTTAAATGCTTTAAACCAACTCCCCTCATTTTATAAGTCAGTTCTTCTAGAGCTAACTTAACAACATATCTAAAATAATCTTTTAAAATTTTTTTTGAAGTAAATTCGATTTTAAAAATGTGTTGATTTAAATAAGCATTCTCATATTGCCATTCATAAACTCCCAATGATGCCGACCATGATATTAAGATATCACCTTTTTTAATAATATACTTTTCATCAACCTTCTTTGAAGTTCGATTATAGATTGCCAATGGATTATTTAAATTCTGTATTCGAATAATATTTACTCCAAAATCATCTCGGTCTGTTGGTTTAAATGGATATCCATTTATTAATTTAACAACGTCTTTTATTTTTACTTTTTTATTCTCCACTTTCTTTCAATTCAGATAAACCTTTAAAAATCTCCTCTTCTAAATTAAATAATTCATCTAGAATATATTTAGGTAATCTATATTCTTCAGATTCATATTCAAAGTCTTTGTATTTATTAAAGTTTAATTCAAATTTATTTTTTTGAATTTCAACAAATGGAATTGTAAAATGTTGTAATTTTCGGTTTTTCTGTTCATCTTTAAATCTATTCTTCCATTTTTTTAATGATTCAGGAATCGGATTTTCTTTTAATTTTTTTCTGTTTGTATCTAAAGTGTATCCATCTGACTTCATTTCGTAAAACCATACATCAATTTCTTGTGGAGATTCATTTTTAAATTTTTTCTTTTCAAAAATTATTATTGATGTTTTTACACCTGTGTAAGGTTGAAACACTCCACTAGGCAGTGAAATTACGCCCTGAAGTTCACAATCATGCATTAAAATTTCACGAGTAGTGACATGGGCAGATGAGGTATTGAACAGCAATCCTTCGGGAACCACAACACAAGCTTTTCCGCCCTCTTCAAGCATGTAAATCATTCTCTCTAAAAATAATAATTCTGATTGTACCGTTTTTTGCCTTTCGTTTTTCTTTAGTTTTTTATTTTCCTTGATTGGATAGATTCTATCTAAATTTTCAGAAACGGTTTCACTATTAATTTTTCCCGTAAATGGAGGGTTTGCAAGAATATACTTGTATTGACCATGAAGATTTTTATTTTCAATAGTAGCCTTGTTCTTTAAATCAAATTTTTCTGATAATCTTTTTGCTTCTAATTTTTCGTAATCTAATGAAAGGGTATCAACATGTTCGATATTAGGCTTGGTAATACCATGCATCATTAAATTCATCATCCCAATTCTAACCATAGTTTGATCGACGTCAAATCCATAAAAGGTATTTTCTTTTAGAAGTGTTTCCTTTCCAGCATTTTCTTCCTCTTCAAACTTTTTTCCATCTAAGCCCTTTAATAGGCCATTCTCGTCTTTTGTAGTTTTTTTTGAATATTTGGTAACTATGTATTGATATGCTCCAATGAGAAATCCTCCAGAACCACAAGCTAAATCACAAATTTTACCATCAATATCTGGATCAAGAATTTCGGTCATCATTTGTATTATGTGTCGAGGCGTCCTAAATTGACCGTTTTTTCCTGCTTCACTGGTATGTTTTAATAGATATTCATAGACATCACCCTGAATGTCATGAAAATATTGGTTATTTTCGATCTCCTGTTTTTCAATTTCTTGATAAATGAGATCTATTAAATTTATACAGTCTTTTAATAATGAGGGAGTATTAATCATGAATACAGAATCCTTCATTGCCTTTGCAAATGGTTCGTCCTTATCAGCTAATTCCTTTTTTATATATTCAAAAACAATATCTTTAATATGAGTGACTAGTTTTTCATTTTCAAAAGAATTGTATGTACTCCATTTTAAATTATTACTTAAATTTGGACTGAACTTTTCTAATCTCTTCATAAAGAGCAAATAAGATATTTGCTCTATCGCTGTAATTGGGTTAGCAAGACCACCAGACCATAGCCTATCCCAAAGAAGTTGAATCTTATTTTTGATTTCTATTGTTAACATGTTAATTGATTTACACTTGACCTATTTTATGATTGAATTGCAAAAAATAAAATAAGCTAATTTTATTATGTAAATATATTGGTTTTAAATGTTAGCATTTAATTTTAAAATAGATAATTCTTAACAATAAGGAATCTATTAATTTTAATTTTTCTTTTACTTATTATTGACTAACTATTAAAACAAAAAATGAGCATTTGAATTTATCGATATGCTAAACAAAATTTTAGATAAAGGTGAGGGAGTATTTTTGCATATTTAATTATTTTAAATTCCCTTATAAAGTCTCTTTTTCTTTTTTTGTTTAAATTCTTTTGAAACATAGTCATTAACTATTTCACCCCTCATTAATATATCAGACAGATTTTCTTTTATATACTTTCTTAATTCAGGATCTTGAATGTTCCCTGAATTTGTTAAAATAAAGTTTTGATGCTTTCTTTCAAGTGCAAGAATGTTCATTGCACAGCTTACTTGAATTCCTTTTGCGCTGAATTCTTTTCCAAGAGTACTTCCATTGATAACTGACTGTGTTTTAAAGTCGATAAAAGTAATTCCATAAAGTTTACCCTCACTGCTTTTTCTTAAAATAGTTTGAATTGCTTGATCTTTGAGCCTTTCGGATAATCTCTCTACGGAAGTTATTCTTTCATCAAAAAAAGCCTGTCTCAAAGAATTTCTAAGGTAGCTTTTGCAGTATTGCTTCTTTAATTCGTTTACCTTGAATTTTTCCTCCAAAAATTTTAAAGTAGGTCTGCTGTAGAATTCGCTGGCTTTTATCGGCACTCCTATCGGTTTTGAATTCTGGTCAAGTATCTTGTAAAGCAGTCCATTGTTTTTAAAAACTCTCGATTCCTCGCTTCCTCTGTCAGCATGGACATTATAAAGATTTAAAACCGCGTTGAGTTCAGGCAGACTTGAATATTTATAGTCAAATAACACCTGATTTAAAACTGAATTGATTGCCTTTCTGGACTCTCCTTTTCCGTATTGGACTCTGCCGACGTCTATCGGATTTAACGAAAATTTTTCTTTCTGTTTTCTTCCTTCAGCTTTTACAAGTCCGAACATTTCTTCAATTTCTTTTCGTGCAGGTTCTGATTTTCTGATTCCCAGTAAATGCAGATCGATTCTTTTTCCGTCTCTCTGAATGTTGTTTGTCACTATATGGCAGTGCGGATGCCCTGCATCATAATGCTGATATACGAGATAAGGCTGTCTGCCAAATCCCAGTTTTTCCATATAGGTGTCTGCAATTTCAGCCAGTCTTTCTTTCGAATGATTCTCTGAGGGATCAAAGTTAAGTGAGATATGCACCGAATTTCGCTTCGTATTGGTATTGAGTTCTGCCAGTTTTAGAAAGCGGTTTAATTTTGAAGTGAAACTCAGTTTTTCAAGTTCCAGCGGATAATTCACAGCACTGATGCATTCAGCTTTTCCGATCTCAACTTTATTTTCGTTGTAATTGAGAATGCCTCTTATGGACGAGCTTGTTTTTATTACTGCAACCATTTTTCTGCGATTTTCTGGGTGTGACCTGAAACCTCCTCCATTTTATCAAAAAGCCTTTCTCTTTGGATTTCGAACAAATAAAGATGTCCTTTGAATTCTGGAACCGTTTTGAGCGTGTTTATCTTTCTTGCAATCTGATTGATATTATTGCCTATTGCTCTTAATTCGGAAGTAAGTACAGCTGTTTCTTCCATCAGTTCGTCTAAAGACTGGTTTCTGTAAGTGGCTACAATTGGTTTGTTAAATAAGTGGCTTCTGATGTGGTCACTTAATTTTCGGCAGGTGCTTGCTCTGAATCTTTTTTCCAGTTCGGCATACTCCAAAGGAGTGAATCGCAGTCCCACGATTCGTGTTCTGTTTGAATTTTCTCTTTTCATCATATTTCATTTTCATTATTATCAAACTCTTATCTTTTAAGTTTCTCCACCGCCGAGTTCCGAGGCAATGGGTGGCAAGATAGGCGGTTGTTAAACAACCGTTCATCTTGCTAGATGCAGGAACGTGGCATCTTAAAGATTTTTAAATGTCTAAATACTAAATTAAGTGTATCTTTTGAAGATTCCTATCCTAAGTAAATTTTGCGTATGATAGCTGTTGGCTGTTGTCTTTTTAAAGCGTTTTCTATGTAACTCTATAAAATGGGATGTTTATAAGAAAGAGATTTTGAGAATCATAAAATATTATTTAATTGACAGCTCTGATTTTAGCTGGTCAGTCTGCTTTTTATTTTTCTTTTCCAGCTCTTCAAACTCTTTCAATTTCTTCTTGTAGCAGACCTCTTTTAAATAAATTTCTTTATCAAGGCGGGAAAGCTCCTTTTCCAAAATCTTTCTTTTTTCAAAACGATATAATAAAGTTATGAGTGCAAAAAATAAAAGGCTTAAAAGAATAACAAAAAGAATTTTGGAACGATTCATAAGCAATGAATTATAGAATTGGAAATCTTCTGTTTTATTTAGAGATAAATATATAGTAAAATCTTTAATTCATTGGTATTTAAATATTTATAAAGGTAGTGTTTATAGAAAATATTTTTAAAAGAAAAGGAAAAAAGAAAGCAGTCTTTAATTGGACAGTCAGACAGCTGAAGTGCTATAAGTCCCGAAGGGCATTTTTGAGGAACGAAAAAATGTTATGCGCACTTCTCTGGCTGTGCCCAATATCTTGCTTTACTTTTTTTATTTTAGAAATGATTTAGAAAGTTTTGATACTATAGCAGTGTAAAATTGCTTTTTACATTATCAATCAAGAATATGCTGTCATTTAGTCCGTTAGAAGCAATAAATTCCAGAACATAACTTTCAGTTTCCTTTTTTCTTTCTGGATCAGTTGAAAATGTATTTAGATAAAACTCTTCGTTTTCGTCTTTGATATGAATTATTTCAGTGTAGCCTTTCGTAATTAAAGTGCCTTTTAGCTTTAACACCTTAGCCTCACTTGTTCTATCAATTTCCTTTTTAACTCTAAGATGTATAGTTTTATTCATGACTTGTATTTATTGGGTATTTTAGAGACTATTTGAAAACAAAAAAGAGACACGAAAGTCTCTTTTTGGAATTAATATTTCTTTTATAAAAGCTTATTCAGCTTTTGGATTTTCCTCCAAATTTGAATTATTGTGACATTACTTATCTAATTAGTTGTTCAAGCCTCTTCACCATTTCATCTTTTTCTTTAAGCATGCGCTCATATAATGCTATTTTTTCTTCATGTATTTGTACAATTTTATCTATTGGGTTAAATGTACAATTGATATATCCAGAATTATTAGCAATTGCTCCTTCATGAAAAGTGTTAGCAATAATATTTACCGCCTGCTCTTCATCAAAATTCCGAAATGCTTCCACAGGAATTTTCAAAGAATCAGAAATCTGTTTGAGCAGTTTATCTTCAATTACATCTTTCTGTTCCAGCATTGAAATTTTCTTCTGATTCCAGTCTTCTCCCAGATCATAAGCAAGAGCTTCTTGTTTGATGCCAAGCATTTCCCTGAAGCGTTTAACATTTCTTCCCTGATGAATTTTCTGTTCCATAATGATTGTTAATTTTCTGAAGGTTCAAAGATAAAGCTATCTGGATTAAAAAATCTGAATACCAAAGATAAAAAAATATACTGTAAAATATCCCTTTTGTCAGATATTATATCCAATAATGAAATAGATTATCCTGTTGAATAGCAGGAACTTCGCTGTGAATTTTAAATCTTACCGTCATGAAAAAGAATAAAATATACTTCAATACAAGATTTTGGGCAGGGTTTACAGCAGGAAATCCATTTGAGGCATTTGATGCTGTTTTTGACTTTGCACATCTTGATTATTACAAACAGAATTTAAGCGAAGCAGTACTATACTGCCATAAGAGAAAGGTGTACAAACAGAACGACCCCAGCAATGTTTTTGTCTTTTATAGTGCTATTTGTTCTTTTCTTAAAATCTGCCACAGCCTGAAAGGTAAAAGCAGGAAATGGAAAGTGAAAGAGTCGACCCGATTAGAGGATGTGTTTCATCTATCTTCTCTGACAAAGGAAGAATTCGATAATCCTTTTTTGGTGCTTCAAAAAGCGTTTGAAGAGAAAACGCTCGAACAGTTTGAATCTTTCTTATTTGAAATCGTTGAGCTTTCTTTATCTCGTTACGCTTGCGATCCCGACTCCGATCTCATGACACCCTATATTTATTTAATAAAAATGCTTGATGCAGGGGAATTAATGAAAGAAAGAGGTATTGAGAGGATCTGTAAATCTGATCTCGCTGAAACGCAAAAAGAAAAGAATCTCTCACCAGATTAATTTTTGATAATATACCACACAAAACCAAAATTCGAATAAGTATTAACTAAAATGAGTAAAATTATGAAAGCAATCCAAAACACCGCATCCGACTTGATTTATCGAGTTATTTCACAGAACATTGATCCGATAGGCATCTACTGTTTTGCACAGAAGAAAAGCACTTATACTTTTAATGAGCCTTTTCAGAAGCCCGCTCAGAAAGAAAAGCATATTCATCTTTATCTGCTGGTTATAGCGCAAGAGTTCGAGGATAATATCGGCAATGACCTTACCGATAAAATAAAGAGCAGATCAAGAGGTCAGATAACGGTAACCATTCTCATGCACAGACTGAGAAACATCGTCAAATTATATGGAGACCAGCAGTATTTCTTCTGGAATATTTTTAAGAATGCGCAGAGGATTCATATAGATGCATACAGATCGCCTATAATCTGGGCTAAGGATCCAGAAAAGAGATATTTGAAAAGCACTTCAACATACGCAGGAGACAGAAGAAATGTTAGTGAATCGATTTGGGATCTTATCTATAATAACGACCAGTATTTTTCCTATGAAGTCAGAATGTGTTCCCTTCACCAGATAGTTGAACAGACATGCCTTTCCCTTATAAGAGTATTTCTCGGGTATACGCCTAATCATTTTTCTCTGGGCTACTTATTTGAGCTGTGCGAATACTTCACGAGCTTGACTTCGGAATATTTTCCCCGAAACAGCAGTGATGAAAAAAACATGTTCAAGATTTTGAAAAAGAACCCAAACACGCTTCGATTCAGCAGAAGCAACAGTTATGGTTACGATTACTATGGAATAATGGAAGGCAGATGTCGTGATTTTATGAAAAAAGCGGAAGCTATGATCCAGAAGGAACTTGAGAGGCTTGAGGGAGTTCATCAGCAGGAAGTTTTATCAGCCTAAAAAAATGAAGTTATGGAAACCGATGAAATCAAAAAACTGGAAGGCATCAGGGCGCTAAGCGGAAAACTGCTTAATGCCCTGAAAAAAGCAGAGGATAAAAGGGGCATGTATAATGCAGAGATCAGGGTTTATGGCTATTGCGAACTAGGTTCTGTTGTCAGAAACCTGATGAAGCTGTGCATTATCGCTTTAGATCACGACAGCGCAGAAGTTCCGCCTACAATCGAAAACAGATACATTGATGTGGGGCTTATACTGGGAATTGCTCTTCAGCTGTTTCCAATTGACGAATTTGAATTTTTAAATGAGATTACCGATCTGTTTTCAGAAAATAGAGAAGAAACAGAATATCAAGATTAAGATTTAATTTTTGAAAATTATGGAAACTGACAAAATAAAAACACTGGAAGAATTTAAAGATTTTGCATCGTTTCATTTTAAGCTTCTGAAGCCTGCTCAGGACAAGAGAGGGGAATCAATACGTGAGATAAGATTTTACGGATACACTGATATGACGTGTCTGGGAATGAATCTCATCCGAATGTGCCTGCATATCATTTATTCGGACGAACTGGATAACAGAGAAATATACATAGGTTCTGTTCTGGAACTTGCCCTTCAGCTGATTCCAAGTGCAGAAATTGAGGTTCTGGATGAAATATACAGAATGCTAAATAAGCAGAGGGAAGACAAATGAACGCAGGGCTTATCAATGATTTCAATACTATTTTCATGAATATATTATGTCCATGACAGTGAGAGAAAAGCATCTTATCTTTGTCAGAATCAAAAATTGGATGGAGTGCTGATAAGTAAATTTTGCTTATGATCCTCAGTAGATTAGGTTTTATATTTGTTTTATCCTACCCAAATTTTGCGCAGGATAAAAAGAGAAAAGTGTTTTAACTTTATAGCGATTAATGATTGTGGAACAAAAAAGACCGAGACTCGGTCTTTTTTTAATGGAGAGGAATTGTGAAATGAGAAATGAAGGTGAGAATGAAAGAGGAAAAATGACGGCAGAGCAAGCCATGAAAATGCTGAAAAAAGAGAATGTAAATGTGACGCTTGAACAGGCAGGAAAAGTATTAGATTTTTTACGACTGCTTGCCAGAGTAACGGTTTTAAACTATTTAAAGAAAAAGAGGGATGAAAAAGACAGCGGACTTATACGTGAGAGTGAGTACAGACGAGCAGGCGGAAAAAGGCTACTCTCAAAGAAACCAAGAGGAAATGCTAAGAAAGTATTGTGAGATTAATTCTATTCATATAAGGGATATTATTTATGAAGATCATTCTGCAAAAACATTTAATAGACCCAAATGGAAACTTTATCTGGCAACAATTAAAAAGTACAAAAACAAAACCGATTTGATCTTGTTTACCAAATGGGACAGATTCAGCAGAAATGCTGGTGATGCATACCAGATGATTAATACACTGAGAAGACTTGGTGTCGAGCCTCAGGCAATAGAACAGCCTTTGGATCTGTCTATTCCAGAAAATAAAATGATGCTTGCTTTTTATCTGGCAGCTCCTGAAGTAGAAAATGACAGACGGGCATTAAACACTTTTCACGGTATGAGAAGAGCAAGGAAAGAGGGGCGCTATATGGGACTGGCTCCGTCTGGTTATATAAATAAAATTACCGAAGACGGTAAGAAATATATAACGTTTGACCAGCCTGAAGCATCTATCTTAAAATGGTGTTTTGAAGAAATTGCAAAAGATATTTTTAATACAGAACAGATTTTTCTTCAGGCGAAAAGGAAAGGACTTAAAACAAGTAAAAATAATTTTTGGAGACAGATCCGTAATCCTGTTTACTGCGGAAAAATATTAATTCCCAAATATAAGGATGAGGAAGCTAAATATGTAATGGGATCGCATGAGCCGTTAATTTCTGAAGGGCTGTTTTATCTTGTTCAGGATATTTTAGACGGACGAAGAAAGAATTTCAGGGCTAAGTCGGTAACCTCCGAACCGTTTCCGCTTAGAGGCTTAATTAAATGCCCTCTATGCGATAAAATCTTGACTGCAAGCATATCCAAAGGCAGAAACAGCCATTACTCATATTATCATTGCTATAAAGGCTGTAATTACAGAATTAGATCATGTGAGGTTAACCGCATTTTCTATGATCAATTACGAAAGTATATTCCAAAACCTGAAACAGAAAAGATTTACATTACAGCTGTCAAAGAATATTTTAATGAATTTAATAAGGAATCAATCGCAGAAAAGAACAGAGTCATTTCTCAGCTGAAAGAATTTGAAAAGAAGATTTCCTGCATTAGAGATTTGCTAGCTTCAAGAAAGATTGAAGTGAAAGATTACACAGAAATGAAAACGGATTATGACAATAAAATCCATCGTCTTGAAATTAAATTAGCCGATTTAGCAGGAGAGAACATTAGTGTTTCAGATTTATTAAAAACAGGAATTAAAAATTTGATGAAGCTCAACGAATGCTGTAGTGAAGCGGACTTAACTCACTTTCGGAATATTATCGGTTCAATATATCCTGAAAAATTCACAATTGAAGAAAAGCAGTTTCGAACCGCAAGAATAAATGAGGTTGTTCAGATAGTTTACTTAATTAATGAGGAATTAGACCCAAAGAATAACGGGACAAAGAAGAAAAAATCTTCTTTGTCCCGTCAAGTGACCATGGAGGGATTCGAACCTTAAATCTCGCCTGTCATTAAAATATTTTCTTTTACGCCTTTACTTTTCAGCATTCTAAAATGCGAACGTACTGCATGGTAAAAAGGATATGAAGTATACGGAAGATCGTATTCTTTCGCATAACGCATTATAATAGGTGTTATGTAAGGATAATACGTGTGGCCGACTCCCGGAAAAAGGTGGTGTGCGACATGATGTGTAAAACCGCCGTATAAAAAATTAGCCAGTTTACTGTTGGTGCTAAAATCTTTGGTAACAATCATTTGGTGAACTGCCCAGGTAGCCGAAAGATTTCCGTCTTCGTCAGTTACAGGAAAATGTGCATCTTCATCAACATGAGTAGAAACAAGAGCAACAACCCCTAAAACACTTCCAAATAAGTGCATGGCAAACCATCCTGCCAAAACCAAATACCAAGGCTGATTTAGAACCATCATTGGAATAAAAAGTATATAAAACAGATTGATGATTTTTGCCGCAAAGAGTATAAAAATCTGCTTTCTCGGAATTACTTCAACGACTTTTTTTACATAGTTATTTTTAGTGCCGAAAAAATCTTTAAAATCACGTATATAAATCCAGTTTAAGCTGTAAAGCGGATAAATAAACCACATATAAATATGCTGATATTTATGATATTCGAATAACGGACTGTTTGGAAAAATCCTGATAATGTCACTTTGTTTAATGTCGATATCCCAATCAGGAACATTAGGATAAGCATGATGGAGATTGATATGCCTGCGCATCCAAAGCCAGTGATTACTGCCAAAAAGTTCCAGAACATACAAGAACCATTCATTGTGTTTTGCTTTTTTAAACAAAGCTCCGTGTGCAGCATCATGAAAGGCATTTATAAAAAGAACAATCATGGTAAAACCACACAAAATATAAAAGAGAAAAAGTAAGGATGTATTGCTGCCAAAAAATAAAATACAGCTATAAAATAAAAAAAACAGAACCAAAAGACCTAAAGACTTTATTACGTTAAAATGGTATAATGATGAGTTTTGTAAAACAGTTTCGTTCACTTCTGTGCGCATCTTTTTAAAAAAATCATCAGAACCAGCTTTAAGATAAACCGGGCGTTTTAATTTTTCCATAATTGGTATTGCTAGAAATTGTACTATCAAATTTAATAAAAAAAAGTTAAAACACATGATTTCAAATCATTACGTAAAAACCATTTTCAAAAAACATTTTTAAAAATGACATAAAGGATTTACTAAAAACAAAAAATCATTAGTTAGCAATCTAAATTTCATAACTTTACTTAGCCTAAAACTCTGAAAAGATACTTAATCTGCAATCTCAGAAACTTCAAATTTTCTAAAAATGAAAAAAAGAGAGAAATTAGAAATCATTAGAAAACACTATCCTAATGCACTTACAACGATTGATTTTATAAATAAAATTATCGATTTTATAGAAGAAAAACTCGATCTGGAACCGGCCGAAATTATGTTTGCAGACAGTATTTGCAGTGATGATGTAAATAGTATTCAATATCCCGTAAGAGCAAATGAATTTCTGGGCCCTTTTAAAATGGGAGGTTTAGACGGTTTTCCTTTTACAGGACTAACAGGCATGCAGGCCTTTGCCAGCCACGTACCAGATGATGGAGCCGTTTTTATTTATTATGGACCGCACATTGGAATTTCTAAAGAAGGTACTATTGGCGAAATTAATCGTTTTGGACAGCATAAACCGTCAAGCTGCTGCGGAGCCGCACATGGAGCCTTGCATAAATTATTAGATAATGCTATTAAGCCGGGACACATTACCGAAATAGATTATCAAATGGATACGATTGAACAAATACTTTACAATCAAAAAGATAGAATAGTAAAAGCCGATATTCCGCTTTATGAAGCAACAGAAATAATCTACGAATCTATTGACAGCAGAATTCAGCAGCTTATTGAGGCTACAAAATACAATTGTAAATATATTATTCTGGTTGGAGCTGTTTTAATTAACAGCGACAGCGATATTGGTTCATTTTCATCAACCAAAAGATTTGATGTTATCGATTTGAAAAAAGGAACCAGACAAGATTTATTATCTACATTAAATTAACCTCATAATAAACATTTTATTTTATCTTTAAGCACTTATAATCATCAAGTTAATTTTATAAATAAATATTTAAAAATCTAATCTGATCTCATAATTAATTGCATAAAAGATGAAAAATAAAATACATTTTACTCTGATTCTTATTGTAGTATTCCTTAGCAGCCTTTCTGCACAAATCCAAACCAATTACGACACTTTATCTGTTGGGAAAATAAAACAGATTATTTCTTATAAAGGAAACCAAAACGCTCCTCTTATACTTTTTTTACATGGAGGTCCGGGCAGTTCCAGAATGAATCAGGCAGAAAAATTCAGCAATAAACTTCAAGACCATTTTTTAGTTGTGCAATGGGATCAAAGAGATGCCGGAAAAACTTTGGCTTTAAACAAATCATCGGTTCCAATCACTCTCGAATTAATGGAAAATGATACTTACGAATTGGTAAAGCTTCTTTTAAAAAAATTCAATAAAAAGAAAATCTATCTTGTGGGCGAATCCTGGGGAACTGTTTTAGGGTTTTATATGGCCGAAAAACATCCTGAATTGTTAAATGCATATATTGCATTCAGCCCGGTAATCGATCAGTCAAAAAGCGAAATGATACTGCTGGAAAAACTGAAAGCCGATGCAAAAGAAAAAGGAAATACAACCGCACAAAAAGAATTAAATACTGTTAAAATTCCTTTTGAAAACTCCAACCAAATCTATTATTCACGAAAGTGGATGTTTAATTATGACGGACAGCCTTTTCCTGATAAAGATACAACTGCAGTAAAACAATATCTTAAAGCCTGGTCTGATACATGGATGCCAACATGGAATAAAGCTATAAAGCAGAATCTCTTTAAACAACTCCCTTCGGTTAAATGTCCTGTGTATTTCTTTATTGGGAAAAAAGATCTTCAGACCAATTTTACTATTGCCGAGAAATATTTTGAAAGCCTGAAAGCACCTAAGAAAAAAATATTTTTATTTGAAGATGCCGGACATTCTGTTTTAACCGAAAAACCAGAAGAAGTTCAAAAAATAATTATTGAACAAATTTTAAATGCTGGCTGATAACCCGTTTAAAAAATTCCCATATTTTCTGGTTTTATAGTAAATCCAAGACGTATCATGCTTTTGTGTTCCTGATAATCAATTAAACTTTCTGTATATCCTACAAACCATTGCAAGGTGAGATAATAATTTTCATCTTTATAAGGTCTCCAGTTCAATTGTGTTTGTAAAGAACCGTAATTGATAAGACCGCTTCCTTTTCTAAAAAGAACATCTGCACTCCATCTTCCGGGCTGTATCTGGTAAGTTGCGCTTGCTTCGCCGTAGCCTACATATTTTGTAAGTCCGGGATTGTCTTCTTTGTCAACAAGCGGAATCCATCCTCTAAGTCCAACAGTCCAACGCGGCGAAACCTGAGATTTTAACGAAAAAGCAAGCATATTCCAGGTTCTGGAGTAAATAGAATCTCTTCCGTTTGATTCGTGTTCTAATGAAATGGTTCCATACGTCAGCCTTCCTCCTTTTAAATAAAACGGACGGACAATTGCTACTCCGGGATTAAAGTTAATTTCTGAAAAGGGTTTTGAATTTGCATAAATATCCCAAAAAGCTTTTTGAGTATACATTAAATAAGGGAAAAAACCGCCCCACAAAGGTTTTGAGTTTAATCGGAGTTTAAAACTAACCTGATATTTGACATCGGCTGTGTTACGCGTAATATCTTCATCAAGAGGAATTCCAGTTAAAAAATAATTATCCTTATGGACAGAAAAACTATGTTCTTTGAGCAGCGAATCTGCTGCACGGAAATTTTTTTTATCTTCTACAATTTGTGAATTTGCTTTAATTGTTAATAAAACAACGCATGCTAGTATATATCTTAAGTACATTTTTATAATTTAAATTCAGGGCTTTTCTTAAGCTTTTATACTAATATACGGTATTTTTATGAATTTAAAAACTTCTGCTTATTTCATTTTTGCAAAGAAAATTTGAAACTCTGTACTTAATACTACTTTATTAAGACACTATATTAATGATTGAAAAGTGAAAAGCATATTGTAAATTTGAAATTAAACATTCATCTTTTTGGCAGCGAAATGAAAAATTCAATAACGGCAATTACATTATTTATAATAAGTTTTTTTCTTCACGAAAGTTGTTTTGGTCAGGCATCGAAAAAAACAAAATTTAAAGTTTTGGTTTTATATGAAAACGGCGGACATCATCTGGCTTTTTCTAAAGCAGCCAAACCCTGGCTGAACAAACTGGCAGCAGGAAACAATTTTACAATAGATTATATTGAAAATACGAAGACAATTAATGAATCTCTTTTAAACCAATACCGTCTTTTTATACAACTCGATTATCCGCCTTACACATGGAGTGAAGAATCTATGAAAGCTTTTCAAAAATATATAAATGATGGCAGAGGAGGCTGGATAGGTCTGCATCATGCAGCTTTATTAGGAGAATTTGATGGTTATCCTATCTGGAATTGGTTCTCTGATTTTATGGGCGGTATTCGATTCGTTAACTATATTCCTGATTTTGCTAGTGCAAAAGTTATTGTTGAAGATAAAGTACATCCTGTAATGAAAGGAGTTCCCGCTGATTTTCTGGTACAAAAAGAAGAATGGTATACTTATGACAAAAGTCCGCGCAAAAATGTTCACGTTTTAGCTTCTGTAGATGAGTCGACTTATCAGCCGGATTCAAAAATAAAAATGGGAGATCATCCTGTTGTTTGGACAAATGAGCATTTTGCATCCCGAAATGTTTATATTTTCATGGGACATTCTCCTGATTTATTTAATAATAAAGCCTACACTGCTCTTTTTAAAAATGCAATTTTATGGGCATCAAATAAAAAATAAGTCCGCCGTTTTATCTATTTTCAGAATATCTATTTGTTCATGAAACCTTATATTCGCAGAGAATTTAAACAAACAAAAAAGAAAAATGATCCAAAAGGTTAACGAAAAAGAATACAATGATCTAATTTCGGTTTGGGAATCTTCGGTTAAAGCAACACACCACTTTTTGACACTCGAAGATTTCAACTTTTACAAAGAAATTATTCCAACTTTTTTTAAAAGTGTTTCATTGCATTGCATAAAAAACGAAAATCATACAATTATTGGTTTTATTGGCACTCACGAAGAAAGTTTAGAAATGCTTTTTGTAACAGCAGATGAAATTGGTAATGGCATTGGAAAAAAACTTCTGCTGTATGCAATCGAAAATTTAGGCGTTACAAAAGTCGATGTAAACAAAGACAATACGCAAGCTGCGGCATTTTATAACCATTTCGGTTTCGAATTAAAATCTACTTCTGATGTTGACGGCTGCGGAAAACCTTACCCTATTCTGCATTTAGAATTAGCAAAATAACAGAAAATCCTGTTTTTTAATTGTTCTGTATCTTTTTGTTGGCAGATTTTCTTTTCCAGTATAAAAGATACAGAACCCCCATAAATAAGACCAGAATATCTATTTTCATTATTTGAGGGATACGGGATATTTGATCGCTGTAGTAACTTCCTCCAAGTAAAGCCCCCAAACCAATTCCTAACTCCATAGAAATATACATTGTGGCTATGGCTTTTCCACGGTGCTGCGGATTACTCAAATCAATAGTCCATGCATTAATTGCAGGTGATAATATACCTGTACCCATTCCGTAAATAGCGGCCCCTGTTAAAAGTACTGTAATACTATTTCCGGTACTAATTACAAATAATGCAATAGAAGTAACAATCAATCCTGCAAGTATAACATTTGTACGTCCGTGTCTGTCAGAAACTTTTCCAGCACCAAATCGTACTAAAACTGAAGCAATCGTAAAGGCAGTAAAAAACACTCCTTTATTTTCTGCTCCCAGATGTTCGCTCCAATCCGGAATTAAAGTAAGTATTAAACCATAAGCCGTATAAGAAAAAAAAGTAATAACTCCGGCAGGAAGCGCTCCGATATCAATAATATCCTTTCTTCCAATATAAAACATCGATTTATGAAGTTTTTCTTTTGTGGCTAAAGTTTCTTTCATATTCATTACAATAACGATAGACAAAAAAGCAAGAAACGAAGAACTGTAAAACATAACATCAATTCCATACGCATTTACAACCATTCCGCCCAGCGCAGGGCCTAAAGCTCCGCCAATACTAAAACACAAACCATGCATTCCTAAAGCTTCGCCCCAGCGTTCCTGCGGAATAATATCTGCAACATAAGCAGAAGTTGCTGTCGGCTTAAATCCAGTTGAAAAACCATGAACCAAACGCAAAAACAAAAATCCCGAAACTGAACTCAATATTGGATACAAGAAACCGCAAATCAAACATACAACAGACCCAACAGCCATTACAGGAACACGCCCCCATTTATCTGTAAGCTTACCGCTAAAAGGCCTTGATATAGCAGCCGTAAGTGTAAAAAGCGAAATAATAAACCCTTTATATTCTGCTCCGCCCAAACTCGTTAAATAACTTGGAAGCTCCGGAATAATCATATTAAAACTCGACGAGAACAAAAGAGAACTCATGCAAAGTAAAATGAACTGAAGAGTATAAATTGATTTATTTTTAGGATGCATTATTAAATTATTAAAGTAGTATCTACAAAGAGAAAAATTTAAGTCTGCAAATATAGGCTTCTATTTAGATAAAACTTCTGCAAATTTATCTATTACTACTATACTTTAATAATTGTATATTAAAAATATCGTTTAAAAAACAGCTGAAATTTTTACTGCTAAGCTTTTATAATCTGTGCATTTTTTTCACGAGATTCAAAAAATTCATATGCTCTTTTCTCTGCATAAGAATACATAGAATCGCGAAGCGGAAAGGCACAATGTCCGCCATATTTTGGAGTTTCCAGATAAACATATTCACTGTCTTGTGCAATAGCCCTTGGATAACATCTTTCGCCTAAAAAAGGATCATCAAGAGAATTAATAATTAAAACCGGAGTGGTAATGTTTTTAAGAGAAAATTCGGGAGAAACACGCTGGTAATAATCCTCACGACTTGCAAAACCATGCAGAGGCGCTGTAAAGTAATGATCAACTTCGTCAAAAGATGAAATTTTGTCAATTTGATCTCGATTTATAAAATCCGGAAACTGAGCTGCTTTATATTTCAGTTTTCTTTTTATATCAATTGTAAAATTCTTTAAATATACCCTGTTAAAACCTTGTTTGAGTACTGCGGCACTTGTTGCAATATGTGTAGGCACAGAAATAGAAACTCCTGCTTTTATACGCTTATCAATTTTAGTCCAGCCAAAATAATTCAAAAGCTGAACACCTCCCATTGAATAACCAATCAAATAAACATCTTCAAATCCTTTTCGCAAAACAAACTGAACGACTTCGTCTAAATCATCAACTGCACCATGATGATAAAGTCTTGGCAGGCGGTTCATTTCTCCTCCACAAGTGCGGTTGTTCCAGGCAAAAACAGAAAAGTCTTTCTGTAGAAAATAAGCTGCACAGCTGTTATTATAAGTTCTACGGGAATCTCCTTCTAAACCATGACATAAAATAACTGCTTTTTTCGAATCATTTAAAACAAAATCAATGTTGATAAAATCTCCATCATTGAGTTCATGTTTCTCTCTTGTATATTCTGGAACTTCAAATTTTTTAAACAAAGCGGCATAAATAGTTGAGACATGCCTGTTGCGATGAATAATAGAAGGGAAATTATATTCTGACTGTTCGATTAGCGGCATAACAAAAAGTTTTACGGTGCGCACTACAAATCTAAGAAATCAATCAATATGTAATTTAAAACTGTCTTTTTATTTCTTTTGAAAAACAAAAAAGCCACTCGATTGAGTGGCTTCTTGTGATCGCAGAAGGATTCGAACCTTCGACCGCCTGCTTAGAAGGCAGGTGCTCTATCCAGCTGAGCTATGCGACCAATATTTCAAAATGTCGGGGTGGCAGGATTCGAACCTGCGGCCTCCTGCTCCCAAAGCAGGCGCGATAACCGGGCTACGCTACACCCCGAGGCAAAATTTAAGCGGAGAGACAGGGACTCGAACCCTGGCGACGGTTACCCGTCGACAGATTAGCAATCTGCTCCATTACCGCTCTGGCACCTCTCCTTGCTAGTGGAATTGCTTCCGTTTTGCGAGTGCAAATGTATAACAACATTCCTTTTCTCACAAGCTTTTTTTTGAGTTTTTTTAGTTTTTTTTCATCTTTTTTCAAAACCTCTTCACAATCAAACGAATAGAATTAACAAAAATTTCACCTTAAATTTAAAATTCACCTATTCAATACAAAATTTGAATTTATTCAAATAAACAGTAAATTTGCTTACTAACTATTATTAAACAGAAAATGAACAAAAGAGTTGTTATCGTTTCTGCCGTTAGAACACCTATCGGAAGTTTCATGGGCGGGTTATCTAGTGTACCTGCACCAAAATTAGGAGCTGCTGCCATAAAAGGAGCGCTTTCAAAAATTAATCTTGACCCAAAATTAGTCGATGAAGTTTTCATGGGGAATGTAATTCAGGCCGGAGTTGGACAAGCTCCAGCGCGTCAGGCTGCATTATTTGCCGGATTATCTGAAGAAGTTGCTGCCACAACAGTAAACAAAGTATGTGCATCCGGAATGAAAGCTGTAATGTTTGCTGCTCAGGCAATCGCATGCGGTGACGCTGAAATTGTAGTTGCGGGCGGAATGGAAAGCATGAGCTTGATTCCTCATTACGTACAAATGCGTGCCGGAAACAAATTTGGTCCTGCAACTATGCTTGACGGAATGCAGAAAGACGGTTTAACAGATGCTTACGACAACAACGCAATGGGAGTTTGCGCTGATTTATGTGCATCTGAATACAAAATCAGCCGTGAAGAGCAAGACGCATTCGCAATTCAATCGTATGAAAGAAGTGCAAAAGCCTGGGACGCCGGAAAATTCGACAATGAAGTTGTTCCTGTTGAAGTACCGCAAAGACGTGGTGAACCCGTTATATTTTCAAAAGATGAAGAATATACTAATGTGAAATTAGATAAAATTCCATCTTTAGCACCAGTTTTCACAAAAGACGGAACTGTAACTGCTGCAAACGCTTCAACAATAAATGATGGAGCTGCTGCTTTGGTTTTAATGTCTGAGGAAAAAGCAAATGCATTAGGCTTAAAACCTCTAGCTTACATAAAAGGCTACGCAGATGCTGCACAAGAACCAAAATGGTTTACAACAAGTCCAGCAAAAGCATTACCAAAAGCTTTAGACAAAGCAGGAATCTCAATTTCAGATGTTGATTATTTCGAATTCAACGAAGCTTTCTCTGTAGTGGGATTAGCTAATGCAAAAATATTAAACCTAGACAATGACAAAGTAAACGTAAATGGTGGCGCTGTTTCTTTAGGACATCCTCTTGGAGCTTCTGGAGCACGAATTATCGTAACTTTACTTAATGTTTTAGAACAAAACAATGCAAAGACTGGAGCTGCTGCAATTTGCAACGGTGGCGGTGGCGCATCGGCAATTGTTATCGAAAGAGCTTAAAACAATATCTCAAAAAATCAGGAGTTATCAATATAACTCCTGATTTTCAACTTATAAATTTCCTTAAATGTTTGGAATTTGCAATTTAGCCATAGTACCTGTTCGAGCTGAAGCCAGCGACAGAAGTGAAATTGTTACACAGCTCTTGTTTGGCGAGCATATCGAAATTTTAGAACGCCAAAATCAATGGGCTAAAATAAGAATTCAGTACGACGATTATGTTGGCTGGGTAGATTCTAAACAATATCAGGTTATTACCAAAGAACAATTTGATCTTCTGAGTAAAGAGTCAATTATTTTAAATGCCGATTTAATTGATTATATCACTGCACCAAATAATCTATTGCTTCCAATTCCGCTTGGAGCTTCATTATCTTTTTTAAACAACAGCGAAATCAATATTTCAAACTTCGATTTCGAAGGAACCAAAACCAGCGGCATCAAACCTAAAAGTGCTTTAATAAAAACGGCTTTTATGTATTTGAATGCTCCCTATTTATGGGGAGGAAAAACCCCTTTCGGTATTGATTGTTCTGGTTTTACTCAAATGGTTTATAAATTGAACGGCTATAAAATTCATCGTGACGCTTCTCAACAAGCGCTTGAAGGAGATCCTTTAAGCTTTATTGAAGAATGCGAACCAGGCGATTTGGCTTTCTTTGATAATGAAGAAGGAAACATTACCCATGTCGGAATCATTATGGACAACAATTACATCATTCACGCAAGTGGAAAAGTTCGTATTGACCGTTTGGACCATACTGGAATCTACAATCCAGAATTAAACAAACACACCCATAAATTACGAGTAATCAAAAAGATTATCTAACCCTCAAAAAAGCAAAATGACAAAACTTGAATTATCCAAAACAGGCTTTCAGATTAATAACCTAAACATCGAATTCCCAATTGATATCACAGTTTTAAAACAAGCTTTAGGAGATTACAGATACCTAAAAAAACAATACAATCATATCTATACTTGGGATGAACTTGGTATTATGGCGTTTTCTAAAGAAGGAAACAAAGTCGAAAGTTTAGCCATTGAATTTGAGGTTAGAGAATATGATTATTGCGCAAAAAGCATCTTTGCAGGAGAATTTATTTTTGACGGACAAGAATTATTTCAATACCACGAAGACAACAAAAATCAGCTTGTAAAGCTTTTTAAAGGAGACCGAAGCGGTGCCTTTATCCTTAACGGAATAAGCGTTTGGTTTGATAAAGAAGATGGCAAAATTACGTCTCTGAGCATTTCTGCTTCTGAAGAAAAAGAAAAGAAAATCAGCGCAGCTATTGACCCTGAATTCAAATTATTTGAGCCCCTATGGCAGGAATGGATTTCGGAAATCAATAAAATTGTTTCAACAAACAACGATTACTACAATCTTACAGAAGGAATTTCTGAAGAAGATATTCAAGAACACATTGAACTTGAAGATGATATAACTATACCGCCAGCTTTAATAAATTTTTATAAAGTTAAAAATGTAGATTACGACCCCGTAACGGCTGTTTTTCAGTTTGGAGTAAACAATTGGAGCTACGATTTAATTCCGTTTGAAGATATTGCCGAAGAATGGAATTCAATTCAAGATTTGCAATTTGACGAAGAAGACTTACCAGAACAAGAAATTGATTTCGAAAAAATACAAACCAATAATTATGCTAACCCAAAATGGATTCCGTTTGCTACAGGAAGAAATGGCGATTATTTGCTTTACGATACAGATCCCGCTTCAAAAGGAAAATTTGGACAGATTATAGAGCTCCAAAATGAATCTTGGGACAGAAACATCGTAGCTGATTCTTTAGAAGAATTAATCCAAAATGAAATCCGCAATCTAAGAGCCGGTAAAACTGAGCATTTTGATTTTATTATCGGAAAAGACAATTGTGAATAGAGAAAATAATCTATAATAAATTTGGATACGGATTCTCTAAACTAGATTTTCTCCATATACTAGCATCGGCTCTTTTTAAAGCATCCAGTAAATTAAAATCTTGACCTAATTTATCCTCAAGAAAATCAAGTTTGTATTCAACTTCATCTACACAAATTTTCTGTGAAGTTTCCTTTGCTAATAAATAAGCAGCTCTTTTTGCAACATACTCATTATAAGACGAAATTAAATAAATTAAAGAATTGTCTTTGTTCTGCTCTATAGTAAAACTTTCACCTTTTTTGACCCTGCTTGACATGTACAACTCAGTCCAATTTCTACTTGCTGGATTGTAACTATCTCCTTCAGAATCAACATTATGTCCACTGCCCCAAATAAAATCTATAAACAGGCGATAATCAGGAAGATTACTGTTTACAATTACATCTATTTTATATTTATCACCACTCATCGTTTAGAATGTTTTTTATTTCTAACAGAACAAAAACTAAGCACTCAATCGAATCGTCTTTCTAAACTCAGACGGACTATAGCCTTTTTGCTTTCTAAAAAACTTATTAAAGTGGCTTTCATCCGTAAAGCCAAATTCATAGGCTATTTCGTTAATACGCTTCTCGCTGAATTGCAAACGATGTTCAATCAGTTTCGTTTTATAATTACTGATATACTGCTGCATGGTTTCGCTTGCATGTTTTTTAAAATAACGTCCTAAATACGTATTCGAGATTCCGAAATAATCACTGATTGATTCTGCTTTAATTTTTTCAGGATAATAGATATTATTCTGAATATATTGCAGAATATCCATCGCTTTAGCCTCCGTATTTATCGTCACTTGCTCAGGAAGATATTTCGCAATATTTCGCGCCACAATAATAATCAGCGTATTGACCAACTGCTGAATCAGTTCCTGATTGTAAACATCTTTATCCTGATGTTCTCGGCAGATTGCTTCAATCATTACTTTTACCAGACATTTATCAGGATCATTTTTAAGAATACAGCCCGGCTGATGATTGGCATTTTGAAGTATATATTCTAATCGCTGAATATTTTCATTCTGCAGACTCGAATTTTTCAAATAAATATCATTAAACCTCAAAAAGAAAAACTTCGTTTTGGTCTCAATTGTAAAATTATGGCAATCCTCTGGGGTTAATAAGAACAAATGCCCTGGATCGTATTCAAAAATATTCTTATTAATACACTGTCTTCCTCTTCCTTCCAGAATGTAAACCAGTTCGAAAAAATTATGACGATCTCCCACATCCGGATATTCATCCAGCGTTTCAAAAGAAACCGTAAAAGGTTCATATAAGTTTTCTTTTTTCATAATTCCATTTATTTGAAGATGCAAATATACCTAAAAAACACAAATATATACCAAATAATAATCACAAAAACAGTATAATTTTGCCTCATCAATTTTAAATACAAAAAATCACAATCATGGAATATAGAAAACTAGGCAGCTCAGAACTTGAATTATCAGCTATTACTTATGGTGCATTTGCTATTGGCGGAACCATGTGGGGCGGAACAGAAAAGAAAGATTCAATAGAATCTGTTCAGGCTTCAATTGACCACGGCGTAACTACAATCGACACTGCTCCTTTTTATGGATTTGGTTTAAGCGAAGAAATGATCGGTGAAGCTATTAAGCCTTATGATCGTTCTAAAATTCAATTACTTACCAAATTTGGTTTGGTTTGGGACGGAAGCAACAACGGAAAAGGTGATTTCTTTTTTGACGCAGACGATAACGGTAAAAAAGTTCCGATTTACAAATACTCATCAAAAGCAAACGTAATAAAAGAAATCGAAGAAAGTTTAAAACGCCTTCAAACCGATTATATCGATTTACTGCAAATTCACTGGCCAGACTCAACGACCCCAATTTCTGAAACTATGGAAGCTGTTGAAACTTTAATTCAGCAAGGAAAAATCAGAGCTTTTGGAGTAAGTAATTACAATATTGCACAAATTCAGGAAGCGCAAAAAACAATTCAAGTTGCTTCAAATCAAGTGGCGTATAGTATGCTAAACCGTGGAATCGAAGCAGATTTAATTCCGTTTACAGTGGCAGAAAACATCGGCATTATAGCTTACAGTCCAATGGAAAGAGGTTTATTGACTGGGAAATATTTCACAGACAGCAAATTAAAAGAAAACGACCATAGAAACGGTTATTTCGGAAAATTCGATTTGCAGCAGGTAAAAACCTTAATCGAAGAATTAAGCTCTTTAGCGCATTCAAAACACATTTCAATTTCACAATTGGTTTTACGCTGGACAACTTTACAAAAAGGAATTTCAATTGTTCTAGCAGGAGCAAGAAACGCAGAACAAGCCATTTCAAATGCCAAAACAATGGATTTCGATTTATCAGCTTCAGAATTGGAATTTATCAATCAGGCAATTGCTAAAATAAAATAATTCTCTTTTTAAACACATAGAAACATAGTTTTACTTTGTCTATAAAGGCGTTTCACTTACATACACACACATACCTATGTGTTAGAAACTAGTTTCTTTCCATTCCCTTTTCCAAGAAACAAAAACCTATGTTTCTATGTGTTTAAAAAAATCTCAAAATTAAATAATTAGAATTTGGGCGTGCCCCTCCGGGTCGGGCTTTCGACTATATTTTTTGCTCCATTTCATTACGCAAAAAGATACCGCCTCTATCCCTCACGCATCCATTTTCAAAAGAAACAACAGTAAAAATGAAAAAGATATTTATAATTAACGGCGGGCAAAAATTTGCTCATTCAGGAGGACAATTCAATAAAACCGTTCAGGATTGGACAGTTGAATTTCTTTCTAAAAACAATAATTACGAAATAAAAACAACTCACATTGAAGACGAAATAGATCTTCAAAAAGAAGTAGAAAAATTCGTTTGGGCAGATTTAATTATCTATCATACACCAGTTTGGTGGTTTCAAATTCCGAATCTTTTCAAAAAATATATCGATGACGTTTTTACACAAGGACACAACAACGGAATTTATAAAAGCGACGGAAGAAGCCGCGTAAATCCAGACATCAATTACGGAACCGGCGGACTTTTACATGGACGCAAATACATGCTTACTACAAGCTGGAATGCACCTGCAACAGCATTTACACTTCCGGGAGAATTCTTTGAAGAAACTTCTGTTGATGACGGCGTAATGTTTGGCTTCCACAAAATGAACAAATTTACCGGAATGGAACGCATAAACGGATTTCATTTTCATGATGTTGAAAAAGGTGCAACACCAGAAAATATTGTTATCTTTAAAGAACAGTACACCAAACATTTAGAAGAAACCTTTAAAACTTTATAATTATGATCTCAATCACTGCAATCATTAAAAGTAAAAAAGAAAATCTTATAGAAGTTCAAAATATGATTACACATCTGGTTACAGAAACCAGAAAAGAAGAAGCATGCATTCGCTACGATCTTCACACTACAGAGAATGTATTCATTATTTGGGAAGAATGGAAAGATCAAATAGGACTTGATTTACACAACAATCAGTCGTATTTAGTCGATTTCATTACAAAAAGCGAAGCTTTACTATCAGCTCCCGTTCAGGTTTATAAAACGGCACAAATTCTATAGTTTTTTCAGAGTTCTGAATTCTTTTCTGCATTGGTAATTCGAGAATTTGTAACTAAAAAATGTTACAGATATAACTTAATTATACAAAATAATTATTCAGAAAAAAGCTAAATTGCCTCGCATTCAGAAACATAAAAAAATATGAGTCATTATCATCTTGCCGAAATTAATATTGCAAAAATGAAAGGGGTAAAGATCAACGACCCCATAATGAAAGAATTCGTAGACAATTTAGACACCGTAAATACTTTAGCCGAAGAAAGCGAAGGTTTTGTCTGGAGACTAAAAGATGACACTGATAATTACAACGCTACAAGCCTGAATCCATACAATGACGAACAAATTATTATTAATGTATCGGTTTGGGAAAGTATCGAAACTTTAGAACACTATATGTACAAAACTTTTCACAGTGACTTTTTAAGACGCCGAAAAGAATGGTTCCAAAAATTCGGTAAAGCGCATACGGCTATGTGGTGGATTCCTAAAGGACATATCCCAACCATGGAAGAAGCCGTAGAAAAATTAGATTTCCTGCAAAAAAACGGCCCATCAGAATTAGTTTTCGATCTTCGAAACAAATATCCAATGCCGGTTAATGCATAGTTGTATAGCCACGAATCACGAATTTATTTAAAAATGTTTGCGTATAGATTTTAAAAAATACATTCGTGATTCGTGGCTAACAAAAACTACTTTATTCCTCCAAAAGCTCCGAAACACATATTTTTATGCAATATTTCGACTTTTGAAAAACCAACTTTTTTCATCAAATCCAATTGATAATTCATCGATCTCGGAGAATCTTCTTTTTCGATATAATCCAAAACTTTCTGGCGATACTCTACTCCTCCTATTCCTTCTAAATATTCGCCATAACGCTGCCAGGTATAATCATTCAATAAATCTGTGTCTTGCGTGATTAAATCAGAAATCATCAAACAACCTCCGGGTTTCAATAATTTGAACAATTTTGCAAAAGTAGTTTCCCAATCCTGATCGTCTCTCAAATGATGCAAAACTGCACCCGCTAAAATAATATCAAAACTGTTTTCTTGTAAATCTACTTCTCTAATATCACCTTGTTTTACAACGACTTTTCCGTTTGTTGCTGCCGAAACTCTTTCAAAAGCTCTGTCTAACATTGGCAAACTCAAGTCGACCAAAGTGCAGTTTAAATTTGGCACTTTAGATAACATTTTTAAAGTGTAATTTCCAGCACCACAGCCTACATCCAGCACGGTTGCAGCATTCGGAACAATACGTTTTGAAGCTTCGGTTATTAATTCTAAAGAAATAACAGCATCAATTGTGGCCACTTGTCCTGTTTCCAAATTTGAAAATCGTTCGACATCATTGTCAAATCTTTCCTTGATTTCTTCAATAGTTGATTTTTTCATGGTCTTTTGTTTTTTAATCTCTCGCAGATTTCGCGAATCTTTTTGCTATTATTGATTGGAAATATTATGGTTTACACGATTTTCTCTAAATTAATAATCTGCTATATCTGCGAGAGATTTATTTTTTGATTTTTCAAAACTATTCTTTTCATAAATACTTTAAAAATACTATTTTTATCAATTAATAATACTTTAAAAGTATCATGGAATTACGTCACCTAAAATATTTTCTGGCTGTAGCCGAAGAACTAAACTTTACCAAAGCATCAGAAAAACTGTTTATCTCACAGCCTCCATTGAGTCGGCAGATTGCTGAATTAGAAGAAGAACTTCAGGCAAAACTTTTCATCAGAAACAATAAAAAAGTAGAATTGACCGAAGCCGGGAAATATTTCGAAAAAGAAATAAAAGAAATTTTTCAGAATCTGGAACGTATTTCTATTAAAACAAAAAAGATCGCAGAAAACGTTTCGGGTGACTTTAGAATCGCTTATATAAGCTCAATATATTCTTCTATTATTTCAGATTTAATAAAACACCTCAAAGCACAATTTCCGTACGTAAATTTTAAACTTTTTGAAATTTCAACCACCAAACAAATCGATGCATTAGAACAAGGGAAAATAGAAATGGGAATTATTCGATCACCAATTCAGTCACCAAAAATAAAATCGCATCTGTGGTTTAAAGATGGTTTTTCATTGGTTTACAATAAAAAATCTGTTCAGATAAAATCAGAAAATGAAATTGCAAACCTAAAAGACGAAACATTTGTTTTCTTCAACAAAGATTATGCACCGCATTATCACGAAGTTTTATTAGAACTTTGTGCTTTTTATGGCTTTACACCGCAGATTATTCATGAAGCCAACAACATCAATTCCATCGTACAATTAGTCAAAAACGGATTAGGAATTTCGATTGTTCCTTCAAACGTTGCCAAAAACAATCAGGATCCTAAAATTGGTTTTATTGAACTGAAAAAAGTCAATTTAAAAACAGACGTTTCTATTATAACTCCAAAAGAAGATAATTCAGGAATCACTCGATCAGCTGTTGAGTTTTTGTTGAATAAAAATGGTTCACGCTAAGTTTTGTGGTGAAATTAATCGCGCAAAGACACAGAGGCGCAAAGCTTTTATTTATACGTTGCCTCCAGCTTTAGCTGGATGGAAAAATAATTAAGTTCAAAAGGCTTTAGCCAAACAACTACTGATTTGGCTAAAGCCTTTTCTAATTCAACTTTTATACCTCCAGCTAAAGCTGGAGGCAATTCAATAAATCCTTTTAATCCTTAATCTGTGGCAAAAAACTTTGCGCCTTCGCGGCTTTGGGAGATTAATCATAAGAAACTTCGCGTCCTAGCGCCTTAGTGACCATAACAAAAAATCGTTACAATTTAGTACAGAAATCCACATTATAAAAAGAGAAGTTTTAAATATCTTAGCAAATTCAAATTCTACAATAAAAATTTCAATAAAAATGGCTGAGCAATCTTCAATTCAGTGTCCAAACTGCGGAACTCCTATCGACGTAAATGATGTTTTAAAACATCAATTAGAAGACAGCATCCGTAAAGAATTTCAACAAAAAGCTACTATTCAAAATAAAGAATTAGAGCTTAAAAACGAACAATTGGATAAAGCCAAAGCCGAATTTGAAGCCAAAAAGAAACAAGAAAACGAACTTTTTGCCGAGCGTTTGGAACGTGAAAGAAAAATTGCGGAAAAAGAAATTTCGGAAAAGTTGAAAACAAAACTTGAAGAAGAAAACAAGGATCGTTTGCTTTTAATGGAAAAAGAACTCTCTGAAAAATCGGAAAAAATCAGAGAATTAAATAAAATGGAAGGTGAAATCGCCAAGTTACAGCGCGAAAAACTGGAAATGAAAGATGCCATTCAAGCCGAAGCCGAAAAGCAATTAAATGTGCAATTAACTTTGGAACGCGAAAAAATCAGAAAACAAGAAGACGATAAAAACGAATTGAAATTCAAAGAACTTCAAAAACAATTAGAAGAGCAGAAAAAATTAACCGAAGAAATGAAACGCAAGCAGGAACAAGGTTCTATGCAATTGCAAGGTGAAGTAATGGAATTAGCTATCGAAGAATGGCTGGCAAACAATTTCCCTCTTGACAGCATTGACGAAGTTAAAAAAGGGGCAAACGGCGCCGACTGTCTTCAAATTGTAAACACGCGTGAACATCAAAACTGCGGTACTATTTATTACGAAAGCAAAAGAACAAAAGCATTTCAGCCTTCTTGGATTGAGAAATTCAAAAATGATATCAGAACCAAACGAGCCAACATTGGAGTTTTGGTTACCGAAGTAATGCCAAACGGAATGGAACGAATGGGCATGCGCGACGGTATCTGGATTTGTACGTATGAAGAATTTAAAGGTTTAAGCGCTGTGTTGCGTCAATCTTTAATTCAGATCAATCAAGCGGTTCAGGCACAGGAAAACAAAGGCGATAAAATGTCAATGTTGTACGATTTCCTGACCAGCAACGAATTCCGTTTACAGATTGAAGGAATTGTAGAAGGTTTTACCCAAATGCAAAGTGACTTAGATTCTGAAAAAAGAGCCATGCAGAGAATCTGGAAACAACGCGAAAAACAAATTGAAAAAGTAGTTCACAATACTTTAGGAATGTACGGTTCGATTCGCGGTATTGCCGGAAATGCAGTTCAAAGTGTAAAAGCCTTAGAATTGGATTTTATTGAAGGGAATGACGAAGAGGAAGAAACCAAGGAACTAGAATAAATCCTTCGACTTCGCTCAGGAAGACAAACGAAATGTCAGGCTGAGCGAAGTTGAAGCTCTTATAAAAACTAATCCACCTTTTTAAAAACAGCCAATTTCCCTGAAGGATTAGACAAAATCAATTGATTATTTCCAATAGAATAAGTTGTTGTGCTTTGCAGTGCTTTTGTAAACTCACCTTCTTTATTTCCTTGTGGGCAAGCCATTAGAGTCGAAATTACCTTTGTAAATCTTAGCAAATCCTTTTCATAAAAAATAGAACCACTAATTGCATTACAGCCGCCATAGCCAGAAAATCTATTTTCGGTTGAATTAATTTCAATTCGTGGCATTTCTTTTTGAAAATCAGTGGCAAAAACTTTATAGCCATTTAATTCTTCTAAAACCCAAATATCATGAAGTCGGTAATCAGTAAGATATTTTCCGCATCCGCTTAGTTTTTTTGCTTCTAATTCAGAATTGTTTTTAATTTCAACTTTTACGCTGTAAGGCGAAATTGCACCAGACATTGAATCCTGACAATCCAGCTGCTGAATCGTAATCGCAGCCGAAGTCGTTTCATTACTCACTTTATACATTTTCACATTGGCATCCATAGCTCTAATTGCATCAACGGCAGGAAAAGTTATTTTTTCTTTTCCTGGTATTAATGATGTAAAGACAATTTCGTCATTCCCCATTTTGATTCCCCAAAACGGTTCGTTTCCTGTTCCTTTAAAATAATATTTTAAATCTTCTTCTGTCGAAGTTGTTGAATCTGTTCCTGCAGTTTCTTTATTCGCTGTCGTTTTACAGCCTATCATTAAAAATGATAACAACACTATTGAGAGTACTTTTTTCATGAGATTTTAGATTAAAAATGTTCTTCTTCGTAAAACACCTGTAAAATTCTTATGAATTTACGACATTTTTTTGAAACGCCTATTTAGAATCCTTTCAAATTTAAAAAAACTAAATCACTCAAAAATTACTTAAAACCCGCACTACGTAAAAGATTCTGATAAAATACGTAGTAATAAAAACCTCCATCTACTTAAAAAAAATAAAATTATTACGTATTTTTATAAGTATTAATACTTATATTTGCGTAGTAATACTTAATTAAAGAAATTATGATTAGAGTAATAGTAGTTGGAAACGGCATGGTTGGTTATAAATTTTGCGAAAAATTCGTTGCAAAATCAGGACAAGAAAAGTATCAAATCACAGTATTTGGAGAAGAACCAAGACGCGCTTACGATCGTGTTCACTTAAGCGAATACTTTGGAGGAAAAACGGCTGATGACTTATCACTTTCAACAAGCCAATGGTACGCAGAAAACAATATTATTCTAAATACATCTGAACTAATTACAGATATAAATCGTGATGCAAAAACAATACATACACACTTAGGCAAAACACATACGTACGACTACTTAGTTTTAGCAACTGGATCTTCCGCTTTCGTACCTCCAATTGAAGGTGTAGAAAAAGAAGGTGTTTTTGTTTACAGAACCATTGAAGATCTCGATGCTATTATGTCCTATGCAAAAAAAATAAAAATAAAAGGCGCGACCGAAGCTGCAGTTTTAGGCGGAGGATTATTAGGCCTTGAAGCAGCAAAAGCCGTTAGAGACTTAGGATTGAATCCGCATGTGGTAGAATTTGCTCCGCGTTTGATGCCGAGACAATTGGATCAAGGCGCAAGTGATATGCTTCAATCAAAAATTGAAGAATTAAACATAGGAATTCATCTTAACAAAGCAACGCAATATATTAACGGAAAAGAAAGTATAACAGGAATGATGTTTGCAAACGACGAATTGTTAAAAGTAGACATGTTAGTTATTTCTGCCGGAATTAAACCTCGTGATGAACTGGCCAGAGTTTCTGGACTTGAAGTTGGCGTACGAGGCGGAATTGTGGTAAACAATGAAATGCGAACATCAGATCCTTCTATTTTTGCGATTGGCGAAGCGGCGCTTTACAATCAAAACATTTACGGATTAGTTGCTCCGGGTTACGAAATGGCCGATGTTGCTGCTGAGCAAATCTTAAATGGGGATAAAACCATAAGAGAAACCATCGATATGTCGACTCAATTGAAATTAATTGGCGTTGAAGTAGCTAGTTTTGGCGATCCTTTTATTGAAAACAATGACGTTACTGCTATTATTTATGAAAACAAATTAAGCGGCGTTTATAAAAGAATCAACGTTACAAAAGATTCTAAAAAACTGTTAGGCGGAATTTTAGTTGGAGATTCCAGCGATTACAATTCGCTTTTCCAGATTTATATCAATGAAATGGCATTACCTAAAAATCCTGAAGATTTGATTTTAGGCTCTCGCGATGGTTCTGAAGGTTCAAGTTTAGGAAGCGTAATGGATTTACCAGATACTGCTGTAATTTGCTCTTGCGAGAATGTTACCAAAGGCGCGATCTGCTGTAAAATCTTAGACGAAAGCTGTTCTTCACTTTCTGATGTTGTGAAAGCAACTAAAGCAACTTCGGGTTGTGGAGGCTGTAAACCAATGGTTTCAGATTTGGTAAAAGCCACTCAAAAATCTTTAGGAAAAGAAGTAAAAGAAGTTATTTGTGAGCATTTCAATTACAACCGTCAGGAATTATTCGATTTGGTAAAAATCAATAAATACGAGAATTTCTACGATGTTCTGGATCATCACGGAAAAGGCGATGGTTGCGAAATCTGTAAACCAGTTGTCGCTTCTATTTTCTCTAGTATTTATAACGATACGGCAAATAAACACGTTACAACGCAAGATACAAACGATAGATTTTTAGCAAACATTCAAAGAAACGGAACGTATTCTGTTGTTCCAAGAGTTGCCGGAGGCGAAATCACCGCCGAAAAACTAATTGTAATTGGTGAAGTGGCCAAACAATTCGATTTGTACACTAAAATTACTGGAGCACAAAGAGTGGATTTATTCGGAGCGCATTTAAGTGACTTGCCTAAAATCTGGAAAATCCTAATAGACAATGGTTTTGAAAGCGGTCATGCTTACGGAAAATCGCTTCGTGCTGTAAAAAGCTGTGTCGGAAACGCTTGGTGTCGTTACGGAATGGACGATAGCGCCGGATTTGCGATTGAACTAGAAAACAGATACAAGGGAATCCGTTCTCCACATAAATTAAAAGGCGGTGTTTCGGCCTGCATTCGCGAATGCGCAGAAGCCCGCGGAAAAGATTTCGGATTAATCGCCGTTGAAGGCGGATGGAATTTATACATCGCAGGAAATGGTGGAGCTAACCCAAAACATGCCGTTTTATTGGCTGAAAAAATCGACAAAGAAACAGTTATTAAATACATGGACCGTTTCTTAATGTATTACATCCGCACCGCCGGCCCGCTGATTCGAACTTCAACCTGGTTAGAAAAACTAGACGGAGGTTTAGAGTATCTAAAAGAAGTAATTATCGAAGACAGCCTAGGAATTTGCGAAACGCTTGAAGCCGAAATGCAGACTTTAGTAAACACTTTCGAATGCGAATGGAAACAAGTTCTGGAAAAACCAAGATTACTAAAACGCTTTAATCACTTTATAAACTCCGACGAAAAAGACGATAATGCCGTTTTTGTTCCGCTAAGAGATCAAAAAATGCCAAAAGCTTGGTCGTAACTTAAAACATAAATTTTTAAACACATAGAGACATAGATTTTAAAAACTGAATAAAGGCGTTTCACTTGCATAAATACATATAGCTATGTGTTAGAAGCTAGTTTCTTTTAACTTTCTATTTCTCAAACAAAAAACAAAAAATCTATGTTTCTATGTGTTTAAAATAAAGCCACAGATTAAAGGATTAAAAAAATTAAAAAAATCGCCTAAATCTGCGTGAAAAAAATAAGCTCCAAAAAAAGAAAAAAAATCATTTAACGTTTGCTGTCCTCTTACCCTCTTTTTTACTGCGCCATCATAACTCTCATGATTGTAAAAAGAGGGCTAAGAAACAGGAAATCAAAATTCAATCAAAATGGAAGAAATCTTAAATCAATACGAAACAGTTCATGCGAGCGATGCTACAATTTGGTTCAAAGCAGGTAAAGTAGAAGATTTTCCAACCAACCGAGGAGGCTGCATCAAATACAAAAACAAACAAATTGCGATTTTTAATTTTACGCGCCGCAACGAATGGTACGCTTGCCAAAACGCCTGTCCGCATAAAATGGAAATGGTGCTTTCAAGAGGAATGACAGGATCTGCAGATGATATTCCGAAAATTGCCTGTCCGATGCATAAAAAGACTTTTTCATTAGTTGACGGTTCAAATTTAAACGGCGAAGAATACAGCATTGCCACTTATCCTATTAAGATTGTCGAAGATGAAGTTTTTGTTGGCTTTGTAGATTAATTTATAGCCACAGATTACACAGATTAAAAGGATTTTTTCTTCGCCACGAATTTCACAAATTACACTAATTTAATTTGTGGAGATTCGTGAAATTCGTGGCGAAAAAAAATAAACCCCAAATTAAATCCAAAAAATCCTTTAATCTGTGGCAAAAAAACAAAAACAATAATTCGTGCTAATTCGTGAAATTCGTGGCGAAAAAAAATAAACACCAAGTTAAATCCAAAAAATCCTTTAATCTGTGGCAAAAAACAAAAACAATAATTCGTGCTAATTCGTGAAATTCGTGGCGAAAAAAAA